>Ga0257126_1000801_pt1 | contig 24409 bp, 12 predicted proteins | sample SI060_120mmetaG_FD_190151 | JGI IMG/M metagenome (GOLD analysis project Ga0257126, IMG submission 190151) | Marine microbial communities from Saanich Inlet, British Columbia, Canada - SI060_120m | ecosystem: Environmental > Aquatic > Marine > Inlet | place: Canada: British Columbia | collected... | reverse complement strand
CAAATGATCCAACGATAATTTCATTTGAATTAGTCCAATGATTATCTGATTGATGGACTACAAAAATCGAATAATATGTTCCATCAGCGCTAAATCCATCCTCAGTAGTAATGCTGATGAAGAATTGTTCACTAGTTAATTGCTCACTAGAAAATAATACTGACTCGTTATCTCCATCGTTCACTTCAAAATCAGTAACTAGATTATTTTCATTGCCTTGATATATGCTAATAATTAGTTTAACAGATGAAAATTGGCCTGTGTTTTCGACAAAAACTTGACCTGTATCATATGGATTAAGAACTGTAACATACCAATCATACTCATCTATTGGTTCCGAATCACAATCTGGATTACATATCCAATTTTGTTGAGTGTCTAAATGCGAAATACTTGTAGCAGTACTAATCTGATTATCTGCTTGGGTTGTAGGCAAGCCAATCATCAGTAAATTAACTGAAATCAACATTATTACCAAGAAAACACTCTTTCGCATGAGTATAGTAAAAGGTCTATACATTTTACAATTGTGCCGTTTCGCGATGCTTAATTTCAAGCCTAATTGATTATTACTTTCAGTAGTTCTTTGGCTCGCTGATTACGAGCAATATTCATATCTCGTAGCGCTTCTCTAGACAGATCAATGAGTAAGTTCCTCAACCGATTAATGATGTCATGTTGAGTCTCACTTCCGGACTTGGAGAGAAGTCCGGTATGTGTTGGAATAAAAATAATCATTAAGGAATCATAACTATCTTTTGAGTATCGCTTTGATGACCCCAATGCAATAATCCAGGTCCATTAAAAGAATAATGTTTGGTCTGCCAAACCATATCGCCTTCCTCATATTGGCTTATCATATAATGATCTTCTCTAAAGAAAATTACTATTTTTCTACCAACTCCAATCAAGGCTTTTTTACCATCTATCAATACTGCTAAAAAATTCTCATTCGAAACCCATTCTTTTGGTGGCATCTGATTTTTATGTTCTGGAATCATAGACTCTGTAACTTGTATTACTTCTTCCTTTATCCAAAAAACAAAACCATCTTTTTCCATCAATCTTGGATGTAATGAAACAACAGTATACTCATGCATTTTAACAGGAATAAATAGTCCTACTGGAATTTTACCACCATAAGCGATTAATCTATCAATTGCTAAATCTGTTGTCTTTTTAGAGAAATTGGAATTAGTCCTTCCAGTCCTGATATTCCTAATGTAGATTTTATTATTTTCAACACTAAAAATTGAATATTTAGACTTACCTGAATATGATCTATAGTTCATATTCCAAGGGTGTTCTAACTGAGTAGTGGCTCTTTTAGTAATAGTCTTCCAAAAATCACTTTTAGAAATTTTTAGAACATCTTTATCCGAGTGCAAATTACTTAGCTCCATTTCTATCATAGTACGCTTTTTTTGTAAGTTTTCAATTTGCAGATTTGTATTCTCTAATTGTTCTATTTTCATTTTAATCATCTCACTTCTAGGGTCGCTTGGTTCTTTGGTTGAATTTGTCCTGATTGCAGTCTTTATCAATGCACTACGCTCACCAGATGGGATTTTTTCCCACAAACCTAGTGTTGTATCATCGAGCCAAATGTTAACTTTCTTGCCCATGGTTGAGACGAACAAGTACTCTCTAATAAACATAACCCGTCGAGAAAGGGGTTAGTGTATTAGTGTCCTTCTTGGGTCGTAGATAATTCAACAAGTAAACTTCTCAATATGGTAATGATGTGGTATTGGTCCCCACTTCCGGACTTGGACCGTAGTCCGCTAGTAGGGTTTAATCCCCCGAATCAAAACTTCTCAGTTTCTACAACCTTGATTTTTGTATCACATTTAGGACAAGTGAATCTAAACGGCGGAACACTATCATCTGGGACACCAAGTCTTGATTCACAAGAAGGACAAGTGATTTTATGATCTGAACCCATTCGACATTCATTCTTACCTAAGGTATGTGCTTTAACCTGTCTAGTCTCTTTCTTTTTCGGAGCTGGCTCAGGTGAACTTTGAGTTCCATTATTCGAACTCACACTTGGTTGCTTTCGATAAAGAATAAGCATTATGATAATGAGTAATACAATAATTACTAACGTAAGAGTTGGTGATTGTTTAAATTCTTCAAACATACTCAGTTTGTTTTTATTATCACCAAGTCCATCACCGTTGACGTCTTCCCACTCTGTTGGGTCAAGCGGGAATTCATCGTCTTTGTCTTCCACACCATCATTGTCATCGTCTGTATCTGCATTATCACCAGTTCCATCATTATCGAAATCTACTGATTCTGTGCTATCATTTGGAAATTTATCCTCTAAGTCCAGAATACCGTCATCATCGTCATCTGTGTCTTCGTTGTTACCAATCCCGTCACCATCGGTATCTGTTGATTCTGTTGGGTCAAGTGGGAAATCGTCTTGAGTATCTAAGACATTATCATCATCATCATCAGTGTCTGTATTATCTCCGGTTCCGTCACCATCTGTATCAATAGTTTCTCCGGAGTCAAGCGGGAATATATCATTGATGTCAAGAACTGTATCTCCATCATCATCTGTATCCGCATTATTTCCAATTCCATCACCGTCGGTATCAACAGTTTCAGTAGAGTCAAGAGGGAATGCATCTTGCTCATCAGTGACATTATCATTATCATCATCTGTATCTGCGTTATTACCTGTACCATCACCATCTGTATCTACTGATTCTGAAGAGTCAAGAGGGAAGGCGTCTTGTATATCGGTGACAGTGTCATTATCATCATCGGTATCTGCATTATTTCCAGTTCCATCGTCGTCTGTGTCGATTGATTCTGACTGATCTAGTGGGAAATCATCATCTCCATCTAATATCATATCACCATCATCATCATCATCTGCATTATCACCGGTTCCATCACCATCGGTATCAACAGATTCTGAAGGGTCAAGTGGGAAATCATCTTCCGTATCTAATACCATATCATTGTCATCATCTGTATCTGCATTATCTCCAGTTCCGTCCCCATCTGTATCTATGTATTCTGATGAGTCTAGAGGGAAGGCGTCATCTAAGTCAAGGACATTATCACCATCATCATCTGTATCTGTATTATCGCCTGTTCCATCATTATCGGTATCGATAGATTCGGTTGGGTCTAATGGTAAGTCATCATCGACATCTAGGACTCCATCATTGTCGTCATCTGTATCTTCATTAGCATCATCACAACCATCGTTATCATTATCGCTGCTCAAATCAAAGTCAGATGTGAAACAAGAGTCAACCAAATCCAAAACTCCATCATTGTCATCATCGTTATCAATAACATCAACTACAGAATCTCCATCTAAATCTGAAATACATTGAATTAGATATATACTTCCACTTGAAAGTGTTGAATAACTACTAGGGCAAGTTTTTGCAGATGTTTGGCCAGTTTGGTCAACATAATATCCAATTTCTGCATAATCACATGAATCTTGGCCTGAGAATGATTGATAAGACCCCAATCCACATTCAGTTTGGGTTCTCTCTCCAGAATTAGGCACATAGTATCCTGGATCTGCATCATCACAGGCGTCTTGTCCAGATATCGCTTGATAAGTACCTGGTAAACAAGCTGTTTGAGTGGATTGACCGTTCTGTCCAACATAATGCCCAATACTTGCATCAATACAGGAAATTTGTCCAGTAGCACCTTGATATGTACCAGTTAGACACTGAATTTGCGTTGATTGACCTGTCAGGTCGACATAGTTTCCAGTACTGGCATCATTACATGATGACTGACCTACATAGGGCTGATAAGTACCGACTAAACAAGGGGTTTGAGCTGACTGACCATCTGATGGTACAAAGTGTCCTACACCGGCATCATCACAATCTGTTTGTCCAGTATCTGGTTGGTAGGTTCCTGCCAAACATGGTGTTTGACTGGATTGCCCGGTTGATGAAACATAATATCCCACAGTTGCATCATCACAATCTGCTTGTCCAGTATCTGGTTGGTAGGTTCCTGCTAAACATTCAGTTTGACTGAATTGACCGGTCATAGGAACATGATATCCTGCATCGGCATCATCGCAATCTGCTTGTCCAGTATCTGGTTGGTAGGTTCCTTCCAAACATGCTGTTTGACTGGACTGCCCGGTTGAGGGAACATAATTTCCTACAGTTGCATCATCACAATCGGCCTGCCCTGTACCTGCTTGGTAGGTTCCTACCAAACATGCTGTTTGGCTGGATTGACCTGTTGTTGGAACATGATATCCTTCAATTGATTCGAGGCAATCCAATGAACGTATTGAGCCAGTGTTTGGATTGTAGGTTCCCGCCAAACATGCTATTTGACTGGATTGAGCTGGTTGGTCGACATAATGTCCTGCTCCTGCATCATCACAATCCGCCTGCCCTGTATCTGGTTGGTAGGTTCCAGCTAAACATGCCATTTGACTGGATTGACCTGGTTGGTCGACATAATGTCCTGCATCAGCATCGATACAATCTGCTGGATTGGTAGAACCTGTGTTTGGATTGTAGGTTCCTGCTAAGCATGCAGTCTGTGAAGGTTGACCTGCACCCAAGGCTAGGTCCACATAGTGTCCGGCATCAGCGCTAATACAATCTGCTGAGGTAGTAGAACCAGTGTTTGGATTGTAGGTTCCTGCTAAGCATGCAGTATCTGCAGATTGACCTGGTCCTAGAGATGGGTCAACATAGTGGCCTGCATCTGCACCTAAGCAACCACTTGAACTAGTGGCTCCTGTAACTGGATTATATGTTCCTGCTAAGCATGCAATTTGACTAGTTTGACCTGTTCCTAAGGCAAAATCGACATAGTGACCTAAGTCTGCACCACCACAATCATTAGGATTTATAGAACCAGTATTTGGATTGTAAGTTCCTGCTAAGCATGCAGTTTGAGATGGTTGACCTGCGCCCAATGCTAAATCTACATAATGACCTGCATCAGCACTAATACAATCTGCTGAGGTAGTAGAACCAGTGTTTGGATTGTAGGTTCCTGCTAAGCATCCGGTATCCGTGGATTGACCCGGTCCTAGAGCTGGGTCAACATAGTGGCCTGCATCTGCACCTAAGCAGTCACTTGAACTAGTGGCTCCTGTGACTGGATTATATGTCCCTGCTAAACATGCCGTTTGCGAGGTTTGTGCTGGTCCTAAGGCAGCATCCACATAATGACCTAAGTCTGCACCACCACAATCATTAGCATTTGAAGAGCCAGTATTTGGGTTATAAGTTCCTGCCAAACATGCAGTTTGACTGGATTGACCTGGTAGGTCGACATAATATCCTGCATCGGCATCGATACAATCTGCTGGATTGGTAGAACCGAGGGTTGGATTGTAGGTTCCTGCTAAGCATGCAGTCTGCGAAGATTGACCTGTACCCAATGCTAAATCGACATAGTGTCCTGCATCAGCGTCAACACAATCTGCCGGGGTAGTGGCTCCTGTAAATGGATTATATGTTCCTGCTAAACATGCAGTTTGTGAGGTTTGAGCTGGCCCTAGGGTAGCATCAACATAATGACCTAAATCTGCACCACTACAATCATTAGAATTTGTAGAGCCAGTATTTGGATTATAAGTTCCAGCCAAACATTCAGTTTGAGATGTTTGTCCTGCACCCAACGATAAATCGACATAATGTCCTGCATCGGCATCATCACAATCTGCTTGTCCAGTATTTGCTTGATAGGTTCCAGCCAAACATTCTGTTTGTGATGATTGACCTGGTTGGTCAACATAATGTCCTGCATCTGCGTCATTACAAGACGTTTGTCCAGTATTTGCTTGATAGGTTCCAGCCAAACATTCTGTTTGTGAGGATTGACCTGGTAGGTCGACATAATGTCCTGCATCTGCATCGATACAATCTGCTGGAGTGGTAGAACCTGGGTTTGTATTGTAGGTTCCTGCTAAGCATGCAGTTTGACTTGATTGACCAATTTCACTCACAAAATGACCCGGAGAAGCCAAAATGCAAATATTAGAATCGATGGAAGACTGATAACTACCTATTGGACAAATCCTATCTTCGAAAATATTCAAAATCCCATCATTATTGAAATCACGTTCTGAAAGTGCAGCAGAACCTAGGCTCATCGGATATGTATCCCTAGGTGAAAGTTGGTCCTCGGTGAGCGATGGGTCATAACCCAATTGTCCATAAAACCCTCTTCCCCAACATGACATATCCCCATCATCAAGGATAGCGCAGGTGTGTAAATCTCCCGAAGAAATCGCCACTGCTGTACGACTTGCCCCCAGACTGCCGGTGAGTGTTGGTGAACTTTTCGAGCCAGCCCCCCCGTTGCCCAGTCGACCATTGGCTCCAAATCCCCAACATGAAGCGGCCCCATTATCAAGGATTGCGCAGGTATGAGAGCCTCCTAAAGAAATGGCCACTGCCGTACGACCCGTTCCAAGACTGTTGGTGAGCATAGGTGTATTTGACGAACCGGCTGCTCCCGTTGCCCCGTTGCCCAATTCGCCATTAGCTCCATATCCCCAACAGGAGACGTCACCATTGTCAAGGATTGCACAGGTGTGAGAGCCTCCTGAAGAAATTGCAACAGCCGTACGACCGGTTCCAAGGCTGCTGGTGAGCGTTGGTGAGTTTCTCTGAGATGTCCCCCCATAACCCAATCGCCCATTATCTCCGCGTCCCCAACATGAGGTAGAACCATTGTCAAGGATAGCGCAGGTGTGATGATCTCCAGAAGAGAGTGCTATCGCTGTACGTCCTGTTCCAAGACTGCTGGTGAGCGTTGGCGTGTTTCGGTCAAGAATATCACCGTCACCCAACTGTCCGTAATTTCCGCGCCCCCAGCATGAAACAGAACCATTATCAAGGATTGCACAGGTGTGAGATTCTCCTGAAGAGATTGCTACAGCCGTACGACCGGTTCCAAGACTGCTGGTGAGCGTTGGTGAGTTTATACTAGAAGTTCCACCGTTACCCAGTTGTCCTCTATCTCCGCGTCCCCAACATCTGACATCACCATCATCAAGGATAGCGCAGGTATGTTCATCTCCAGAAGAAATGGCCACAGTATCATCACCACCCGGAATTAAGGTTGATGTTGGTACGTTTTCTTGGGTTGCACTTGTACCCAATTGCCCTCGATTTCCGCGCCCCCAACAGTACAAGTGGGTACCTATCGCCGATGGACCAGCGATGGCGCAGGTGTGTTGGCCTCCTGCTGAAATAGTTGTATTAGTATAAATCGAACCTTCTTGGTGACCAGGCACATTTAATGAACCGAGTGAAAGAATTACTTCCTTTGGCTCTTCGATTGCTTCGAGCACAGTATTTTCAGTGGATTCATTTAGTGAATTTGTAGCGACTGAAAGACTCAAAATAATCATTAGAAAACTCAAGAGCAGAGGCTGCTTGTATTGGCGCATGGATAAAGTAGATGTGACATGTTTATGACCTTGTTCACAACAAAAAGCAAAATTGTCGATTTTATGCCAATTTATACTAATCTCAGCGATTGAATTGTGGATAATATTGTTGAGTATATGCAACTGCATGCTCGTGAGGATATCCTTGTGCAACTAGATTGTGATAATACTCTAATCCAGGGTCTGGTTGTGCGGCAGGTGCTGATGTTTGTTGAACAGGAGGACCATTGTGAGAAACTTGTTGTTGGTATTGAGCTTGCTGTGGTTGTTGCTGATTGTTCTGTGCATACATTTGATTCATCATTGGCTCTTGAGAGTGATACATTTTCTGTTCCTCATTACGATTTCTTCGAGCAATGAGTAACCCTCCAGCAACTATTGCTAGCAGAATGAAAGCACCTCCACCAACAAATATGAACGTAGATGATGAAGCACTATCGGATTTTGGCGGCTCTCCCCATTTTGTAGGGTCATCTGGGTAACCGTCGGCCCCTGCTGAATAACTCCAGTCTGGGTCGGTATTAGAATAACCATCGCCATCGCTGTCATAACATCCAACTCTATCATTGGTTGAGTTACCATTAACATTGAAACACGCATCTGCTCCTTGCGCTATAGTCCACGCTTCAGTAGGGTTTGAATAACCGTCTTCATCAAAATCTGGGCAACCAAAACGATCTATGGTTGAAGTCCCCTTTACGCTTGGACAAGAGTCAGGTTGGGAACCTTCCTGATTATCACCGTAGCCGTCCACATCAGAATCCTGCCATTGTGATGGCTCAGAAATGAAGGCATCTGCCCCGTCATTAAGTGACCAAGATGCTTGAACTGGGTTTGAATATCCATCACCATCTGTGTCGACACAACCAAATCTATCCTCGGTTGAATTCCCTGAGATAGTGATGCATGCATCTGGCTGGTTACCAAGTTGGTTATCGCCAAAACCATCACCATCTGTGTCTTTCCATTGTGAGGCGTCAAAGACAAATTCATCTTGAACATCATACCATCCATCTCCATCATAATCAGGACATCCAATAATTCCATCTTGTGTGGAATTACCTGGTTGAAGTGGGCATGCATCTTGAGATGTTTCAGAAATACCGTTTACAAAAATACCTGGCCAATTTTCTGGTCGGTCGGTCCAAGAATTATTACCCCAGTTATCGCCAAATCCATCTTCATCGAAATCTGACCATTGAGAATCATCGTTCTTGAAGGCGTCAGCACCATCTCCTGAATCCCATGAATTGTCTGGATCAGAGTATCCATCTCCATCTGAATCGACACAACCCTTTCGGTCGGCATATGAATCTCCAGAATCGTCAACACATGAATCTGCATTAACTCCTTCCTGTCTATCACCATATCCATCATTATCTGAATCCAGCCATTGGGTTGGCTCGAATTCAAAATCATCATCGACATTAGCCCATCCATCGCCATCAGAATCTAGACAGCCGATCTTATTATTCTGCGATGAGTTACCATACTCTACAGGACAGTCATCATGGGAATCTGCCCATCCATCACCATCAGAATCTAGACAACCTACACGACCAAGTGTCGAAGTTCCATAGGTCGTTGGGCAGTTATCTGCAGAGTCATCAAAATCATCACCATCATCGTTGTCATCTTCGTCGCTATCACGGCATCCATCGCCGTCCATATCAGTTGTTGGTTCTGAAATCCATGTAGGTCTTGGTGGGTTGAATGAGGTCAATGGGCATGTATCTGCTAAGTCTAAAATTCCATCATTATCATCGTCTAAGTCTTCAGGATGGTCATCCTTACAGCCGTCATTATCCCAATCGGTAGATGCTGAAGGATTTGAGAAATCTCTTGTGCTGGTCCAGCCGGTTTGACTATTTCTTGGACAATTATCTGGGAAATTATCTGTAATCCCGTCATTATCATCATCTGAATCACATTCATCACCCTCAGAATCGAGGTCTGTATTTTCCTGCCCAGGATTAGCGTCATTAGGACAGTTATCATCTTCATCTGCGACTCCATCGCCGTCGGCGTCCAAAACTGCTACTGTTTCGGTGAACCATACATATGGCATCATAACCGATGTTGATTGAGTAGAGGCACTGGAAGAACCAAAGTCAATTGTTCCATTGTAATTACCAACAACTACCAATGCCCCATTAGACATGAGTGAAATTCCAGAAACAGCATCATCAGCATTACTTCCAGCATCAAACAAAGACACTGGACCACCGTTGGAATCAAAACTTAACACCAAAGAATCATTTAAACCTCGAGGCACGAAATTATTCCCGCCAAAAGAGAAGGAACTTTGAGAAGATAAACCAATCATTGTATATCCAGTAGCAGAGTCAAAAGCGACTCCTGAACCAGACTCATAACTACTTCCACCGATTGAATTAGCCCAATTCCAAGTTCCTGTAGGAGACATACTGGCAACAAGAGCATCAGTCTGACCTGCGCTGGTTAACTGAGTACCGAAAGTTACGCTACCACTATGTGAACCGGCCATCAAAATATTATTTTGATTGTCAATATCAAAATCAGTAATTGTTGCTTGTCCACTACCCGTTGTAGCGTATGCAGACTGCCAATTACCCGAATTACTAATCTTAGCAATTCCAACTGGAACCTCATTGATTCCGGCGTTGGCTACGACGCTGCCAAAGTTCATACTGACTTCGAAGGTCGTTGAAATCCAGATACTATTGCTACTATCGACTATCATACTGTTGACTTCTTGAATTCCTTGACCACGGGCAACTTCGCTCCATTGGAAACTACCGGAATTCGAATATTTAGCTACGAAAATTTCGATGTCATCTCCACTCTGCGCCCCTGTATCTGCCGCCACGCCCACATCGGTATTACCCAAAAAGAAGCCACCGATAATTGGATTTGAATTAGAATCTGTAGTGATCGAAGTTCCATAAACCACGTCGAGTGTCGTAACAGTAACTCCATCGTAATCTCCGTCTCCATTGAGAGAATCAGCCCATTGCCATTGACCAGAAGATGAGATTTTTGCAGTCCAACAATCCCAATATCCAGTAGAGACCAAATTTATACTACCAAAGGAAATAGACTCATAGAACATTCCTGTTGCGAAAATATCTCCATTAGGAGCGACTGCAATATCAGTAATTGTTGCCTCTGCATACTGTGATGTTCCTGTAACCGAAATTTTCTCTATCCACTGCCAGTTACCGTTACTATCCGCTTTAGCAATCCATGGTTCGACATACTGCCCCGATGTAACTGATGCTGAACCCATTGACATTGTCGTTGAGCCACTAATTACACCTGCTACAACCATTTCATTATTTGACGATGTATCAACAGATATGGCCACTACTGGGTTTGCAGCACTACCAGAAGCAGACCAATCATTACTGTTTTTAGAAGTGAAATGACTTCTGAAGGAATCTTTATCGATGATATCTTCGTTATCTACGAAATCATCATTGACATTGAAAACTCCCGAAAGGGTACTCAAAATAAGTAGAAGTATTACTGAAGAAATCAAAGTTCGGCTTGAAGAAACATTAGCGCGCATGACATTGCCTCACATAGGCCATGTAGGTTGAGAAGATGAACTCTTCCCTCTAATGTAACATTAAAATTAGCACTTCAAAGGTTAGAATCAAGTGATAAAAGTTCGCTTTCACCAGCATCTAGGACAGTAATTGTCGATACTGAAAAAGGCTTACCACTAGCAATTCCAAGCTCACGATTAACCAGTCCAGAACGGAACATAGTCACTTCTGGATGCTTAGCATGTAGGTTATCGGTATAATCTACAGGGCAATTGGCTGCTAAAATAATCAATTTAGCATCACCATTAGCACAAGCATCGATTGCTTGTCTTTGTCCAAATAGTAGTTTCCCAGTTGTTATTGCATTCTTTAATTGTCGGCTTAAATCCATATTTTTTCCTCCATTCTCCACATTGTTTCTCATGGTGGGATAATTATTCCTCTGGTATGTAGAACAGTTCTACGCTTCCTGTACCCAAAGAGATCGGTTGACCAACGATGATGTTTTCTGCAACACCGGTCAAATGGTCTCTCTCTCCGATAATTCCCGCCTTCAGCAGGTGATTAACTGTAACTTCGAAAGCAGCACGAGCAAGAATACTGTGCTTAGTACCTGATACACCGTGACGGCCAATCGCTCTAACTTCACCTTCGGAAGTCATTACATCAGCAACAAGTAACAAGTGTCTTGTATCAACTTCCAAACGTGCTCCGTCTAGAGTCGCTTGTAATTCATTTACAATTGCTTGTCTAGCAGCCTCAATCCCTAAGTGGTCATAAATCTCGATAATATTGTTGGTATAAGTCCTTGAACGGTCAATTGTTTCAATTTCGCTAACTCTAGATAGGTTAGAACCGATAGTGGAGAGGTAATATTCGCCAGTTTTATCATCAAGTTGAACGTTTGCTCTTTCAATGTTAGGAATACCTTTCAGTCTCATGTCACGAATCTTTTCTTCAAGTTGTAGAAGCATAGTGTAAGATGGTGGGTTTTCAGCAAGTTCTGCAAGGTCTTCTTCCGAGTGTACACCTGGAATTAGAGTCAACTTCGAAGGATTCTTTGGCTTGTCACCTTGAACAAGGAGTCTTGTTGCACGTTCAAGTTTATCTTTAACTTCAGCAGCACTCATGTTCTTTTGCTTCAGATTACTCTTGTTCAGTATCAGAACAAGTCTTCTTTGAGCAACGTCTGTTTCCATAGATGCAATATTTACTGTAGTAGTAACTTCAATTGCAGCAGCCAACTTTTGAGCTTCTTCGGCAGAGGTCTTCTTTTCGTTTTGCAGACGTATTGTCATTGTAGGGGTATTAGGTACCTTTCTAGCATCGACAATTTCTATGATTCTAGGCAAACCTTGTGTTACGTTTACTGTAGCAACACCCGCATAGTGGAAAGTACGCATAGTCATCTGAGTACCTGGTTCACCAATAGACTGAGCAGTAATGATTCCTGCTGCTTCGTAAGGGTCGATACTTGCTCTATCAAGAGCAACTATTGAGCCAGCTACAACTTTCTTTGCTTGAGCCTTAGTTAGTTTCTTGATTCCTCTTGCATGAATTGCTTCTGTAAGGTCGTGGAAGATTCTATCGGTAAATCTTGGAGAACCGGAGTCCTCTACAGCAGCAACAAGACTCTTGAATACTGCGTCTCCAGAAAGTTCGTCATCTAGAGATAGAAGTTTAGCGTCTTTGTTGTAACTATCGATATCTGCAGTAGACTTTACACGTGCTCTTGATCTAACTTTACGACCAAGGGTAACAGCAGTAACTGGACCGATTGCTTCACTGTTCTCTAGTTTGTTCTTTTGGTTAGCACCGTCGATAATTGTCTTAATCGATGCTGCGGTTTCAGAATCTGTTTCACAAATTTGGCCAATCTCGCCAACTGGTAGAATTTTTACATCGTCCCACTTTCTATCATCGGCTAGGATATGTGCGAAATTCTCCGCAATTCCCAAGTCCATGAGCTTCTTCTTTGTTGCACTCTTTACTACCATCAGACATCACTTCCTGTATCTTCGCTTACATCATCATCCCATGCGCCAAGATCTTCTTCAGATTCTTCACGTTCAAAGGATTCTCTTTGGACTACTGTTGCACCTTCTGTTCCAAGTGCTTCATCAACAATAACATCGATATTGAAAGGAGAACCGTGCACACCACGGGATGGGTCAATTCCATCTTCACCATAACTGAATTGAATAATTCTGTTAGCAGTGTTTCTTACAGACAACATTTCATCATCATAAACCTTCAAGTCATCCATAGCGTTAATGAGTCTTCTTTGCATATATCCAGACTTAGCAGTACGAACCGCTGTATCAACCAGAGATTCTCTTCCAGAAATTGAAAGCATAAAGAACTCTGTTGGTTCAAGGCCACGCTTGAAAGAGTTAGAAATGAATCCTCTATCTAGAGCACCTCTTCCACCTCTCTTGAAGTGAGCAAGAACTCTGTCGTTATATCCACGCTCTAGTCTCTTACCACGAACCTTTGCTTGTCCGATAGAACCAGCCATCATTGTTAGGTTGTCCATGGAACCACGGGCTCCTGAAATTGCCATGTTGACCGCTGCGTTGGTTGAACCAGATTGATTCAATTCGTCCTTAGCAATGTCACCAGCCTTTTGCTTACCTTCATCGAGCATTACCATGATATTTTCTTCCAACGTTTCTCTTGGAGTTCTTCCAGGTCTTGCTTCGTAACCACGGCCATCTTTACCAAATGACGCCAATTCTTCTTCAACTAGGCCACGTGCATCAGCATTTGCTTTTTCAATTGCAGCAAGTGATTCTGGGGAAAGATCCTCATCGTCAATTCCTGTTGTGAAACCTAATGCAGTACATGCCGCGATAGATAATTGTGTAAAGTCATCAAGGAATTTTGCACCTTTTTCAGGACCATTCGTCTGAACAATAGCATCCAGAAGACGACCGTCTTCAGCACCGATTGCTCTCTTGTCAAGTGTCCCCTCAACCTTACCGTTCTTGACGATAACATCGTCATTAGAACGGCTTCTAAATCTCAAGTGAATGTTGTCAGGTATAATCAAAGAAATGATATCTTGACCTCTGAAGCAGTCCTTACCGTTAGAATCTTTGACGACCTCAGGTAGTTCACCAGTCCAACCGATGTTACCCAACATTTCCAAACCATGTCGAAGTGCAATCAAAGTTCCAGGTCTTGAAAGAAGGTATGCTCCTGAAATGTGGTCGTGAATACCACCAATAACAGCACCACCATATCTTGGGGTCAAGATATGTTCTTGAACTCTCATCAAAATCTTTGCTTCAGCTCTTGCTTCTTCGGATTGAATTACGTGAAGGTTCATCTCGTCACCATCGAAATCAGCGTTATATGGAGTACATACTGCAAGGTTGAATCTGAAAGTTTTACCTTCCATGACTCTAACTTCGTGAACCATCATAGACATTCTGTGAAGAGAAGGTTGTCTGTTGAATATTGCAACGTCACCATCGATTAAGTGTCTCTCAACAAGCATACCTGGTTTTGGATTTCCGTCTCTATCAAGAGTAGAAAGCCTATCTTCGGTATTTGTTCTGTCTCCCCATTCATCAGCAGGGCTTGTACAGTGAGGACAAACAACTTCCAGATTTTCTGGGAATGATTCAGGGTTTGGCTTATCTTGTTGCTCTAACTCCCACATCCATCTGTTGTGAAGAATTGCTCTTGGGTCGTCCTTATCCAAGGAGTGACCGTCAACATCTTCGCCTCGAAGGTTAGCGATAGTTGCTACATCATCAACAACATAACTCTCAACTTCCATATTGGTAATCATTGAGCGACTAATTTCTTTTCTGATAACTAAACCAGGAAGGAAGTTAGGTGCTGGCAATACTTCATGAAGGTCAGGACGCATTGTTGTCTCTTCTGAACATTCAGGGTTGTGACATCTAAATCCTGCATTAATCAAACGACTTCTTGAGTTAATTCTAACTCTTCTCTTGTCACCACGAATAATGTAGTTAACACCAGGGTGAACATCAGGACCACGAAGAATCATTTGACGCATTTGTTCACGGTTTCTTAGTGTAACACGGATAGGAACAGTCAATTCACGAGCAATCTTCTTTGGAACTCCAACTTCGTTGACTCCAAGGTATGGATCAGGTGAAATTACAGAACGTGCACAAAAGTTAACACGCTTTCCAGACAGGTTACTTCTAAATCGGCCTTCCTTACCTTTCAATCTCTGAGTTAGAGTCTTCAAGGTTCTTCCTGAACGGTGGCGAGCAGGAGGTATTCCAGAGGTTTGATTGTCAAAGTAAGTTGTAACGTGGTATTGTAGAAGTTCCCAAAGGTCTTCAACAATAAGTTGTGGCGCACCAGAATCTCTGTTCTCTCTTAGCCTTTGATTGATTCTCAATACGTCGACTAACTTGTGAGTCAAATCGTCTTCAGAACGGTCTCCGCTGTCAAGAGTAATGGATGGTCTAACGGTAATTGGAGGAACTGGAAGAACTTGTAGAACTGTCCATTCCGGACGGTTTTGCTTATCCATACCAATGAAGATTAGGTGTTCGGCAGGAATACTGCTCAACCATTCTCTGACATCTCTAGGATTCAGTTTTCTCTCAGTTTCCTTTCCTGTACCTTGTGTTTCTAACTTCTCTTTGAAAGTAGTTGGCTTGTCAAGAGTAATCTTACCTTGAGCTGCTCCACAGTGCATACAGACCTTTCTCTTAGTCCCAGAAGTTACCTTTTCAATTTCCTTAATCATCTTAGAAAATTCTGTAGAACCGACACCGTGCTTAAGCATGATATCTCTAACTCTACGGTTGTAGTAGTCTTGTTCACTTAGTTCCGGGTTGTTAGGGTGTGTTTCTGGTTCATCGTGCAGTAGAATCTTACTACAAGTATTACAAGTAGCCTTCAATGCAGTTTTAATCAGATTTACGAAACCGATGTGAATAACTGGAAGTTCCATTTGGATGTGTCCAAAGTGACCAGGTGATTCATCATACTTACAATTGTCAGTAGGACAGACAAGTCCAGGTTCAATGACACCCATGTGCATGTCCATTAGACCTTGGCTGTAAGCACGTCCGTCATCCTTGTAAGTGTCTGCAGTCTTTACTTCAACAGCAGACATCTTTCTAATCTCAGTAGGGTCCATCAATCCGAAACGAATACTGGATATTCGCTTTGGAATCATAGTTGTATTTCGGCTCATCTTCGGTCCTCCAGTTCTAATCTCATTGCAACACCTAAACTCTTCATTTCGTCAAGAAGCAGTTTGAAGGCGTAAGAAGTTTGTACCTTGTAAACTTCAGCCCCATCTCCATGTATCGGGCTGACGTAAGTTCTTCGTTTCGGATCGTACCAAGCAAGGTGACCTGATTGAGCACAAACATACATGTCAATACCATCAGATTCGTCTAGTAGCCTATCCTTGATGACCATAGATGCACCGTGAGCAATTAGACAGTCACGTTCCATCTCACCAAATCTCAGACCTCCTTGTCGAGCACGACCTTCAGTCGGCTGACGTGTTAGAACTTGTACACGACCACGAGAACGTGCGTGAATCTTAGAGCTGACAAGATGGTGAAGTCTCTGGTAGTAGATACATCCTACGAAAATATCAGCAGGGTATGCTTCACCAGTTTCACCGTTAATCATCATCTCACGACCTGAGTGAGCAAGACCGTTTCGGATTAGACCGTCACGTAGACTTACTTCTTTCTCTCCTCTGAAAGCCGTTCCGTCGATTCTTCTTCCTTCTAGGGAACCGACTTTACCGCCAATCATTTCCAAAACGTGAGCAACTGTCATACGAGAAGGAATCGCGTGAGGGTTAATAATCAAATCAGGAACTACGCCATCAGGGGTGAAAGGCATATCTTCTGGTTCGACTAATCTTCCAATAACTCCTTTCTGACCGTGTCTTGAGGCAAACTTATCACCGACTTCAGGAATCTTATGGCTTCTAACCATGACTCTTACCAAACGACCAGAATCAAGAGATTCGGTGACATATACATTGTCAACCCATCCTTTCTCACCATGCCTTACAAGCATGGAAGATTCTCTTCTTTCTTGGGCCATTAGGAATGCACTACCAGATGTTTCTTCCAAGAATCTTGGAGGACTTGTCTTACCGACAAGAACATCTCCGCCTTCCAAGTATGTTTCAGGCAGAGGCAATCCATCTGCTTCAAGATGGAAATAAGCTTCATCAGGCTTCATTCCCTTTACTTCTTGTAGGGATGAACCAGGCTTTTCGATTTCTTCTACTTGACCACCAGGGAATCTTCTTCTTTCAGCATTGTAGGTTCTGTTGAAAGTAGAACGTGCAAGACCTAGGTCGATTGAACCTCTGTTCATAATTACAGCATCTTGCATGTTGTATCCGTGAAGAGACATGATAGCGACGATAAAGTTCTGACCACCAGGTCTTTGGTCGAAGTTTGTAGTTTCCATTGCACGTGTTTTTGTGATTGAGCGTTGCGGGTAATGCAAGATGTGTGCACGTGTATCAGGACGTAGTCTGTAGTTCGAACTTGGCAGACCAAGTGATTGCTTAACCATTGCAGTTCCACCAGTAACACGAGGTGTAGAGTTGTGTTCTGGGTATGGAATTAGTGAAGCGCAGACACCGAGTACCAGTTGTGGGTCGATTTCACAGTGTGTATGTTCGTCAGAATACAACAGAGGAAGGGAGAACTTTGCGATTTCCCAATCATTGTTTGGCATTCTTACCTTAGCCTTAATCTTAGCAGCGGTTGCACCAGGTTCACCGAGGTTTTCCCATTCGATATTTTCGTTAGAGATCGGTCTTCCCGCATACTTACCGTTTCCTTGCACTACTTCAGGTAGAACGAAAGGCTTTGCAGCGATGAACAAGTCTTCTTCTTCTTCAGCGTCAACCCATTCAACAACACCAGTGTCAACCAAATGCTTGAATGTCATTTCACCAGAAGTCAATGCCTCAAGGTGAGAACTTGTCAAACGTGGCGCACCATCGTATAGAATTAGTAGAGGTCTTAGAATTCGCCCCTTGTCTGTGTTGATGAAAATATCACGGTTCTCTGTATCATATCTGATGGAAACTTCCGCAGGAATAGTTCCACGGCGACGTGCAGACTTGAAGTGACGAACTAGGTTTGCACCCTTTTTGTGAATTCCATAAATGTCACCATTTACGTGTATTCTGTCACCTTCTGTCCAGTCATCTGGTTGGAATACATCCAACTCATCTAATTGATTTCTAACATCTTGTTCGCTGATGTGCTCTGAAACGTCAATCATTTGAGCTGCATTCTTTACTAGACCGCAGTTTTGACCTTCAGGTGTTTCGTTAGGACAAAGTCTTCCCCAGTGAGTAGGGTGTAAATCTCTTGCTTCGAAGTGAGGTTGGCTTCTAACCAAAGGTGATGTAACTCTTCTCATGTGAGATAGAGCTGCAAGGTATGTTGTTCTGTCAAGTAGTTGGCTGACACCAGACCTTCCACCGACCCAGTTTCCTGTAGCCAATGCGTGCATGATTTTTGAGGTCAATACGTCAGGTCTTAGACATGAAGTAATTCTTAGTTCACGCTTTCTGTTGTGGTGTCTCTCGAGTTGGTACTTCAAATCTCTAGCCAGTTGACCAGATGATACACGGAATAGGTCTTCGATTAGGTCACCAGCAAGTCTAACTCTCTTGTTAGCATAGTGGTCTTTATCATTAGGTTCCTTAGAGTGCATAGCCATCTCTAGAACTTGACGTACGATACGACCTAGGAAAATTGCTTTCTTCTTTCGGTCGGTTGATTGGTCGCCCAAGTGAGGAAGCAATTCTCTGTCCAAAAGTTGGTTGACTCTTGCTTCACGGTATTCTCTTTGTTGACCAGCTGCGAATTTCTTTTGCAACCATTCGTGTGCTTCAAGTACATTTTGTACTGCATACTCTTCATTGTCGTTGACTTCGTTGATGTTTGCAACAATATACTTGAAAGTTTCAGTAGGTCCTGCAATCGATGTGAAAATCTCTTGGTCGTTATCAGTTCCAAGAGCTCTCATCAACAGAACAACAGGAATAGGGGTAGTACCTGCTGTACTAATCTTTACCATTAGCATTCCATCTCTTCTCTTCTCAACGGTAAGGGGTTTTCTCATACCGTCTTTCTGAGAGAAAATCTTTGCAACTTCGGTACGCTTTGCATATCGCTTGTTGATTTCAACAGTAACACGATTAGGTGCTAGGTCCTCGGTAGAAATTAGGACTCTTTCTGTACCGTTGATGATGAAGTAGCCTCCAGGGTCTAGAGGGTCTTCTCCTTTCTTTCTAAGTAGGTCATTCCACATATCGGAATCTTCAGTGGAAGTGGTTGGGTATAGTTGTCGGTCACCTGCGATGTGCCCAGGATGTAAATTACATCTCTTGGAACGAACCATGATAGGTAGGCTTCCTACTTGTACTCCTTCTTCCTTAGGAGAAGGTACTCCGTTTCTCTCGATTTGGAAATCAATTGTAACAGGGGACATGTAGGTGAGTTTTCTCAGCCTGCATTCCATTGGACTTGAAGGGTGCTCAGAACCATTTGCTTCTCTAATTGTTGGCTCTCCAAGTTGAATATTCTTTAGTCGAATGACTATGTCTTGGTCGACAACGTCAAGCTTGATGAAGCCGCCCTTATCGTCAGAAATCTCTTCATCAGTACCGACACGAATGTTTCTAATGATTTTCTCCATACGAGAAATTGCATTGTCCCCTGAAGGAATACAATCGTCATAGGATGCTATTTGGTGATTTACTAAACTTCTTTCTCTAAAAAATGATTGGATTATTTCTTGCATTTCATTGACCTCCTCAGTTACCCTCTACTATCAATCTGTAAGCAATTGTCTTACCTGCAGATGGTGAATTTCTAATTACTTTGACAACTCTGTCAGCGATCCATCCAGCAGCCAAAGGCTTGTGTTCTGGATTTGCTGCTAATTTAGCATTGTCAATTATTTCCGCTTGTTCCTTGATGACTTGAACAACTGGGTCTGTGATCAGGATTTTTGGAAGCAGTTCTTTGGCAATTCTAGGTTCGCCAGTGTCTTCGTCTTCTTCAACCATGTTCCAAGGTTCCAATTCTGATTGTTCAACATCGAATTGCTCTTGCTCGGAAATATTTGCATCTCCGACTAGTTCCTGGTGTGGAACAAGCACGTGATTTAGTGCATTGAAACGAATATTGATTTCTGGTCTGTCAAAATCATCGATTGCTCTAGAACGAATGGTGATTTTCTTGCTCTTCTTTTGCGCTCTTCTGCGAGAGCCTTGTTCGGCAATTACTGCCATAACATTTGTGAATGATTCGGAATCTTTGGAAATTCCTAGTGTCGATGCTATTTCATCGTGTGAAAGTGATTTGATATCTGTCATGTTTCTGTCCGTCGCCAATTTGTGAGCGAATTCTTCGGACACTCCGAGTTCCATTAACCGTTTTTTTGTTGCACTTTTTACTACCATTTTTGACCCCTCAAATACCCTCAAACTGGCTAGACCGATAGCGAGTCAAGCGGGCCTGACGGGGTTCGAACCCGCGACCGTCCGGTTAAAAGCCGGATGCTCTACCTGACTGAGCTACAGGCCCAACGTAGCAACTTGGGCTTTCAAGCCGACTTGCCAGTTGTTCATATATGTTGCGATTGGCATGAGCCAGTCTCGCTGAGGCGAGACGCGACAAATCCTATCAAAAAAACGCTTAAAATATCTCAATTTCGGAGGTGCGTGGTTAGTGCTCGCAAGGATAATGAATAAATCCTTCGGAACAATCCGCGACATGTTCACTATGGCCGATGCCCCGATATTTGGAATTGAAAATATCGAAAATGAGATTCGAATGCTTAGTCGAAACTCTAAATCTCATGAGTGGACATCTCCATCTGGAGAACTTTTTCAAATTGAAATTCCACCCACAGTATATCCTCCTAGGGAAGACACTGATTTAATGGCAAAAGCGATTATCAAACTGGGTCCAGGAAAAGGACGTAAATGCCTAGAAATCGGTTGTGGCTCAGGAGTACTATCTGTCCTAGCATCCAGACAAGGTTGGAAGGTTACTGCTTGTGACATAAATCCCTTCGCAGTAGCGTGTACTAAAGGGATAGCTAAGGATAATTTTTCAGATATTGTGGTCAACGAAGGAGGCCCAAGCCCAAAAATTGACGGAGAGGTGAATCAATGGACTGGAGGAGATAAATTTGATCTAGTGTTTTGGAATCTACCATACCTGAAACCGGACTCAAGTATGACCGATACGTTAGGTCCATTAGAAGAGGCAGCCTTACTAGACACAGACAGAGAGGGACTTTTTGAACGAGTATTAAATCTCATGAAAACTGATATTTTGAACGATTCGGGAATTGCACTATTTGTTGTATCGAGTCAAAATTTGAATTTACAGCCCAAACTAAAGTGTATTTCGAAAGGATTCTCTGCTAGAACTATCTCAAAATTATCTTTTGATGACGGTGAAGAGTTGCAAGTAATTGCTGTGTGGAAGCCATTCATTAACGGTAAGAAAATATTTTTGGAGCAAGCCTCATCAACAAATACACAACTATTGGATTCAAGTTATCCTGTGGGTAGTTCAATTTGTACTCCAAAACAAATTTCTGGTCATGGCCGAAGAGGTAGAGATTGGATTGACACTGAAAAGTCATTTGCAGGTTCATGGAAATTATATGACTCTGCAACATTACTAGAACCGGGATTACTGCAAATAGTAGCTGGAACATGTGTGAAAAATTCAATACTGTCTTTGACTAAGGATGCCAAGGGCAAGGAAATTTTGATTAAATGGCCTAATGATTTGCTCGTCTTTGAGTCATCAAAGTGGAAAAAGTTCTGTGGAATTCTAGTCGAATCTAGAACATCAGGCAAAAATATGTCTGTAGTTTTGGGAATAGGAATTAATTTATCTGGTACTGAAAGTATCGGTCGTGAGTTTGACATAGGATTTTTGCAGTCATTTACAAAGATGATTAAATTTGAAGATATCCAGAACACTATTGACGCATCTATTGCGTCATTTTTTGAACAAAAAGATATGATTCCAAATATATCATTAGAGGATTTGTTGCAACTGGTCAATACCGAAGTTGAAACATCGATAAGTCATCTAAGTCAACCGTTATATAGAAATAATCAAGTCACTTTCAAATCAATATTGAATGATGGAAAAATGGAAATTATTAGTGGAAATGGGGACGTAATTGCCATTGACGATGGCGAGTCACTGACATGGGGAAAAATCAGTTGAGTTCGGCATCTATTGCCGCATTAGATTGTTCCTCTTTCCTCTTGTATAGACCGAATGAAAGAAGTAATGCTCCAATTGGATAAACAATGAAATCGAACATTAGAGATCTTTGGACATTGATTACCGCACTCCCTTCCACCTGCCCCTCTGATGAAGGATTGACTTGGATTTGAATTTGATATTCACCACTTTCTTTGGCAGTAAATTCATACTCTGATGAATCTGCACTCAAGGGAATCAGTTGATATTGCTCATCACCGGCGTTAACTGTCACATAAATCGTATCACCAGTTTCAACATCTAAGTTAATCACTAATTTATCGTTCTTCAGTAACAAAGCACTTTTCTCAATCACGGCACTTTCGCCATCCTCACTTTCTAAAACTTCAGGAGCGACCCATGAGTGAATGATAAATCCGGCAACAAGAACTGATATTCCTATCAAAATGAAGACATCGCTGACCTTCATTCCTTCTGCGGTACCTCCACCTGCCATGTATAGGCGTGGCTAATTTAACAAATGAATGTGTTCCTATCTTTTTCGCTTTGGCTTCTCAAGGTTCAACCTATCCCTTACCAATCGGATCTTACCACTCATAGTCAGACTTTCCAATCCATATTCTGAAATATTCTTTTTCTGACTCAATAATTCTCTAAATTGTATACTGTACTCCAGAGGAACTTCAACAATGGCTAATCCATGAGGATAAATTTCGGGTTTGATTTTTGATTCTGATAAATCTGTCACTTTCTCGTTTCCAGCTTGTACAAAGTCCATCAATCGTAACTTCTTAACTAGTTCAAGGTCTGATATGATGGATTTAAGAACAGATTCCACACTTCTTCGAGAATGTAAAGACTCATTGACAGCCAGACCAAACCATCTTCTTTTACCCCTCAAGGCTTTAGAAAGACGCTTGGCCATAATATCCGCACAAAGTACTCCTTCAATATATTTCTTTGAATAATATCAAAACATAACCGCATCTGCGGTAGTTTGAACGTGATGGCATGGAAGACGAAAGTATGCAGCAAAGTGAATCTAATTCGGAATTAGAATCACTAAGAAACAATGAAACCTCGCTTTGGAGGCTTCTAAAAACCTTACTTTCTCCAAAAACTATGCCTCATATCGTAATGATTTCAGCATTGTCGATAATACTCCACATAATGGCAAGTAGTAATTCACTTACTAACATCACTGCAGTCTTATTCATCAGTTTGAGCATTGGTTACTCAGTCACCGCGATTGGTTCAAGAAACGAACGTATTAGAAATTGGACAATCGCTGAATCTAAAGAATCTAATGCCGAGGATAGTAAGGCGATGATTTTTATTAAAAAGTTCAATATTTGTCTTTTCCCACTCGCAGTATCATTGATATCCACTATTGTGATTATAACCCTATTTGGAGAAAACGGATTAATTCCTCAGGCATATGACCTAATACCCTTGTTTTTGGCATCATTATTCGTCCTTTGGGCTATCATCCAAGGAATCTCTTTCAGCACATTGGCATCATCTTTATCGGCAAATAATACTAAGGAAGAAGGCGCCGTCCTAAATTTGAAAACTTCAACTATTTTCAATGGATTAATCTTGATGGGCTTTGCTACAGTAGTTGTAGGTATTTTTCAATTCCTCAAAGAACCATCATCTCAACCTCTAGATGTTTTATTTGAAAATTGGATTTACTTGTTTTTAATTTTGGCTCTATATGGTTCGACTAGCGCATGGACATGGAAATTACGAGCCCTCGGTGAAAAAAATAAGTCACTAAATTCCTTTTCAAATAGGTGGACTTTGATATGCCATATATTCTTGTCATGGCACATACTTACAATCTGGAGACAAAACTTCATGTCTCCCAATTCTATTGAGATATTCATTGAAGAATTACTACTTATGATATTCACTGTATTCATGGCTATTTGGTCGCTAACCTCCAAAGGTTATGCAACTAAATTCAAGTTACTAGATGAAGAAAACTCCCTCCCTTGGGGTCTCGCTTTTGGATATGCATATGCTGGAAGCGTGGCTATGCTGACAAATGTTTTTGATGAAATTACTACTGTGATGACCATAGGCCACAGCGTAGTGGTTATCACTGTCATCTATGTTTACCGGAAGGTTTTGATGAATGTATATTCCAAGCATGATGATGGAATTCTAATCAGAAGATTAGCCGC
>Ga0257126_1000797_pt1 | contig 24478 bp, 20 predicted proteins | sample SI060_120mmetaG_FD_190151 | JGI IMG/M metagenome (GOLD analysis project Ga0257126, IMG submission 190151) | Marine microbial communities from Saanich Inlet, British Columbia, Canada - SI060_120m | ecosystem: Environmental > Aquatic > Marine > Inlet | place: Canada: British Columbia | collected... | reverse complement strand
GGCCCAGTCTTCATCGATGCTTGCCGCCGCGCGTTGAATATAGACGCCAATGTCTCGGTCGCCTGATTCGCTGGCGGGCAGTGTCATCATAGACCAGGGAAGCATCATCTCGACGCTCCAGCCTGTCTCGGTTCGCTGACTGGCGCCACGCCAGGGGCCATCCCAATTGCTGGAATATTGTCGCTCTGGCAGGATGGTGCCATCCATTAACGAGCCACCCAGATTGACAGCGAACCAGTAGGCGTAAAGCCCGGTGCCGGAAGTATCGATCGAGAGAGATATGCGATCTCTGTTAATAAATTGATCGCGAGCGCTCAGACGTTCAATAAGGGTTTCTGGGGGCTGAATCATCAGGGCCGAAAAATACAGGCCGCGCTCGGTATAAAACATCTTAACGTTTGTTTTGAGTGGTGCATCGGCCAGCGTGTCGGGGGAGATCACTTTAAAGCCAGAAAAAGCCTTGATGTTTTGCCAGGCGGGCTCATCGATGACGCCATCAATGATGATGCGGGTGTCGAGTTCGGTGCGCATGGGCAGGGCATCGGGCAAGCCGCTTGCCTGCAGGGTGCTGCTGAAGCCTGCGCAAAACGCCGCTAAACCGATGCCGATCAGCCAGGCTCGCAAAAGCGATGTCCGCTCAACAGTTAAGGGGTTTCTTGTCATGCGTTTAAGAACTCTCGATGGTCGCCCGAGATCGTTTAGAGCGATTTTAATGACTGTGTACGCGGCGACATAGGGTATGGCGCAGTCGCAGGATAATACAGGATGTGCGTCGAGCTTGCGAATGTGGGTATGGATTGCAATGGGTCGTGCGCGGCGCCGAAACCGCGCACCTTTTAACGCCGCCGATACGCTAAGTATTGGTCGGGCAGGGTCAGCATCAATCCCTCTGGCGTAAGTCGGATTAGGTCGGTATGGTATTGGCCAGCTGCTCCTAATTTTGAGCAGCAGCTTTAAGGGTTGTTTTGAGCAGAGTCAAAAACGCGCCTTATTTGTGAATAACCTGATCTAGATCAGCGATTTAAACCCTAAGCAAGATGCTTAGCCACCGAAAAACAAGGAGCATTAGCGATGACACTGTCCGCATCTACAACACCAGAATTATTGGTCGAACAACGAGGCAGAATCGCCATCATCACGTTGAACCGTCCAGAGCGATATAACGCCATTAGTCGCGATATGCTAAGTGAATTATCGGCAAAAGTGGTTGAAGCGAATAAGGATCCCGAAATCCGATGCATTGTTCTGACCGGTGCGGGGAAGGGATTCTGTGCCGGGCTCGATCTGATTGGCGTTGGTGAGGGCAATATTGGCGGCGGTGCTAAAGACGGCAATCGGCCCGCGCGACAATTATTCGATTTGCGAGACGCGCCCATCAATGTGATGTGGAACATTGATACGCCCATTATCTGCGCCTTAAATGGACCTGCCGCCGGCTATGGGATGGATGTTGCGCTGTTGTGTGACATGAGAATTGCCTCGGAGACGGCCAAGATGGCGGCGGTGACGGCGAAGCGCAATGTGGTGCCTGAAAGCGGTGGTACCTGGCTGCTGCCACGTCTAATCGGTTGGGGTAAAGCCGCCGAACTCTACTATCGAGCTCGTACGGTGGATGCTGAAGAATGCTTGTCGATGGGCTTGATTAATACCATTGTGCCGGCGGAAGACTTGATGGCAACCGCTATGCAGTGGGCCGAGGAGATCGCGGATAATGCACCGCTAGCGGTGCAGACGACCAAGCGCATGATGCGGATGGGGCTGGAGGAATCCTACGACACGGCCGTCGATCACCTGATGGTGCACTTAGGCGGAATGTTCCAAAGTGAAGACTTCAAAGAAGGGGTCCAAGCGTTTTTAGAAAAACGAAAGCCAGAATTCACAGGGCGATAAAGTGCACGGCTGCTGCGAGCGTTTAGCTTGCAGCAGCCGTGTGGGTCATCAGGAGGCCGCTTGCTTTTTCTTGTAGGGCGGCCCCATTTTTGCCATTAATTTTGAAATGCTGGCGGTTTGCTTATAAACCGACTTGGCATGGCTGAAGGTTTTGAAGCCCTCGATGCCATGGTATGAACCCATGCCACTTGGGCCAACACCACCAAACGGTAATTCTTCCTGAGCGATATGCATAATCACATCATTCAGGGTCACGCCGCCTGAGGTCGTTTGATCGAGTACGCGCCGGGTTTCCTGCTGGTCGTGACCAAAGTAATACAGGCCAAGTGGCCGGTCGTGATCATTCACGTAATCGATGGTCTCACTGACATCTTGATAGGTTTTAACGGGGAGCAATGGCCCGAAAATTTCTTCCTGCATACACAGCATGTCGTCGGTGGGGTTGAGCACAAGGGTTGGGGGAATCCGGTGATGCTCTTGTTGGCTGAAATCCTCATTGGCAGGATTAATCGCAACAATCTCAGCCCCCTTCGCCTCGGCATCGGTCAGATAATTTTGAAGCCGGTCGTAGTGACGTTCATTAACGATTGAGGTGTAATCCTCGTTGTCTTTCAGATTAGGGTACATCTCGGTAACCGCCGTTCTCGCGGCTTCGACAAATTCGTCGCGGTCTTCCTCTGGCACCATCACATAGTCCGGGGCAAGACAGATCTGGCCTGCATTCATCGTATTACCCGTCATGACATTTCGAGCGGCCAACTTGATGTCCGCCGAGCGACCGATAATGACGGGTGACTTACCACCGAGTTCCAAAGTCAGGGGTACGAGGTTCTCAGCGGCCGATCGCATGACGTGCTTGGCCACGCTCGTTGCGCCCGTGAATAATAGGTGATCAAAAGCGAGCTCGCTGAACGCTTGACCAACGTCAGGACCACCCGTAAAGACTGCCATTTCGTCTGGATCAAAACGGCTTTCAATGAGGCTTTTCATGAGCGCTGATGTTTCAGGCGAGTATTCAGAAGGTTTGATCATCGTTCGATTGCCGGCGGCTAAAATACCAGCAAGGGGCGCAAAGGTCAGTTGCACTGGAAAGTTCCAAGGGCTAATGCAGCCGACGACCCCTAGGGGTTGGAATTCGATTCGAGAGCGCCCGCCAAGGAGATTGAGCGGAAACATCGTGCCGCGTTTTTCTGCCTTCATCCAAGTCTTAACCTGTTTGATGGCATTTTTAAGTGGACTGATGGCGCCATCGATATCCGCCATTTTAGATTGATCTAGGCTGCGGTGACCAAAATCCCGGCGCATCGCATCACACAACGCATCGCCATTGCTTTCAAGAATCGCAATACTGCGTTTTAGTCGATCGATCCGGAGTTCCGCACTGACGTGACCGCCCGCGATTTGCGCGGCCTTTTGCGACTTTAGCCGTAATTGCATGTCGTTGATGACGTCTGTTGTCATGTGTGTGTTCCCTTTATTTGACGTTTTATTTTAATTTATGAAGTGGTCCGTATTGGTTCCGGCATGCATCTTTGGATCTTTATCGGTGCAATACCTGTTTTATCACGACCAACGACGGTATAGGTTTGTTCTTTATTATGTAGGAGTCGCCAAGGCACTTGCAAACCGGCGTAATGGCCTGCCCAGCATAGGCCTTCGTCACAATTTAGATCGATCGCACAAGGGATTGTTAATGTCAGGCGGGACAACCGTCTTGATCCCAGCGGTCATTTGATCAAGTGATCAGGCGGTCAGGCGAAGACGCGGCTGCGTGAAGGCATAAATCAAAGCATCGTGTTTGACCTCATGGAGCGTTAAACCGTCTTTTTCTTCGCGCAAGAATTGCGCGCCGGTTTTGATCGCAACCTGACGGCTCGCAGAATTATGAACTGACAAAGTGATCAGGACTCGTTTGAGTTCGAGGTGCTGCAAACCGAGTGCTGCAAGGCCGCGTGCGGCCTCGGTGGCATACCCGTATCCAGTGCAATCCGTACGAACCCAATAGCCTAGGTTGGCGTCGCCAAGCTCACTTGGCGAATCAAGGCCCACTCCGCCGATGAGGGCCCCGGTGGCAGACGCTTCAATTAAAAAAGCGAATTGCGTTCGATCTCGCCAAGTTGCCTGCGCGAAACGAATCCAGGTCTTGGCGTCCTTGCGATCGTATTGGGGGTGGCACCAAGGCAAAAACGGCATCAGTTCTGCACTGGAGTGTCGCACAGATTGGAATAGGCGATCTTTGTCGGCGTCAGTAAACGCTCGGAGGGTGAGCCGATTCAGTTTGATGTTAGGTTCGAGTGCTCGTTTGAACCGGGTCACGGGCCGTCTCCATGCTTTGCTGCTCCCAGTCGTTACTGCGAGCATTGAGATCTGTTAAACTCCCGTTTTTTGCCTAAAAGGTCAATAAAACGTGGGAAAAAATTTATATCAGAAAGTGTGGGATGATCATTTGGTTGGGCCGCTTGAGAACGGTCAGTATCAGATTTTTATGGGCTTGCATCTGATCCATGAGGTGACGAGTCCACAGGCCTTTGGCATGCTCAAAGACAAGGATTTGAAGGTTGCCTATCCTGGCAGAACCTTTGCAACGGTTGATCATATTATTCCAACAGATGATCAGAGTCGTCCGTTTAGTGATCCGATGGCTGAGCGGATGATGGCCGTGTTGAGTGATGCCACTGAAATGCATGGCATTGAGTTCTTTCAGCCCAACTCCGGGAGCCAAGGCATTGTTCACGTGGTGGGGCCAGAACTCGGTTTAACCCAACCAGGTATTACGATTTGTTGCGGTGATAGTCACACCTCAACCCACGGCGCTTTTGGTTGTATTGCGCTGGGCATTGGCACCAGTCAGGTTCGGGATGTTTTGGCGAGTCAAACCTTGGCCATGGACCCGCTTAAGGTCCGTCGAATCGAAGTCACAGGAACGCTTTCAACCGGTGTGACGGCCAAAGACGTCACCCTGCATATTATCCGGATGCTGGGTGTGAATGGCGGCGTTGGCTATGCTTATGAATATGCCGGGGCCGTGATTGAGGCCATGACCATGGAAGCGCGCATGACCGTCTGTAATATGAGTATTGAGGGCGGTGCACGATGCGGCTATATCAACCCAGATGAGACGACGTTTGCGTATCTTAAGGGCCGAGAGCGGGTGCCGAGCGGTGCCGGGTTTGATGCGGCAAAGCGCCGTTGGGTAGGCTATGCGAGTGATCCGGATGCGCATTACGACGATGTTGTCGTGATTGACGGTAGCGCGATTGAACCGACTGTGACGTGGGGCGTGACGCCGGCACAGGCGCTGGGTATTGGTGAGCGAATTCCAGATCCGGCTGCAGCAGAGGGTTTAGATCAGGAATTAATGAGCGATGCGTTGCGTTATATGCAGCTTGAGGCCGATGCGCCGATTGCTGGGACGAAGATCGATGTTGCTTTTATTGGAAGCTGTACCAACGGCCGTTTGAGCGATTTTCAGGCGGTAGCCGATGTGATCGAGGGTCGCCAAGTTGCCTCATCAGTGCGCGCCATCGCCGTACCAGGGTCCGAAAAAGTCGATCAGGCTGCACGGGCATTAGGGCTGCATAATATTTTCACAGCAGCAGGGTTTGAGTGGCGCAAACCCGGTTGCTCCATGTGTTTGGCGATGAATCCCGACAAGCTGGTGGGCGATGAGGTCTGCGCGTCGAGTTCCAATCGGAATTTTATGGGTCGGCAAGGCTCTTCCACCGGCCGAACCATCCTGATGAGCCCGATCATGGTCGCAGCGGCTGCGATTCAAGGTGCCGTGGCCGATGCGCGCGATGTTTTTCAGCTGGAGCAGACGTCATGAATGATCTCGTTAAAAGAAGTGGTCGAGGCGTTTATGTGCAGGGTAATGACATCGATACCGATCGAATAATTCCAGCACGATTTTTGAAATGCGTGACCTTTGACGAACTGGGACCGGCTTTGTTCTATGATGAACGGTTTGATACCCAGGACGTGTCCAAGGGGCATATCCTGGATGCGCCCGTTCATCAAGGGGCCAGTATCATGATCTCGGATACCAATTTTGGTTGTGGTTCGAGTCGTGAGCATGCCCCGCAAGCGCTGCAGAAATTTGGATTTGAGGTCATCATTGCCGAAAGCTTTGCGGAGATTTTTCATGGCAATTGTACAACGCTGGGTATGCCGTGCTTGATCATGGAAAAGACGCAGCGCAAAGCGTTGGCAGCACTTGTAGGACATCATCCCGATGCAGAGTTCTTAATCGATCTTCAGGCGCAAACCCTCATCTTCGCCAACGAGCAGTTTTCGTTCACGATGAAAGACAGTGCGCGTGAAGCCTTCTTAACCGGACGGTTTGATCCTTTGGATGAATTGCTGGTTGCCAAAGACGCGATTCAAGCGGTGGCTGCGAGATTGAGTTACTCGGATCACTCGGGATGAGCACCTCAAGACAGATCGAGATTTATGACACGTCGCTGAGAGATGGTAATCAAGGTGAAGGCGTCAACTTGTCCTTGGTTGATAAGCTTGCCATAGCCGATATGTTGGATTCGATCGGTGTGATGTATCTTGAAGGGGGTTGGCCCGGTTCGAACCCAAAAGACAATGATTTTTTTCTAGCGTGTCAGGACAGAAGCTTTGAGCAAGTTAAGGTGTCTGCTTTTGGCTCAACCCATCGCGCGGATTGTTTGCCCGAGGACGACCACTTCCTGGGGATGTTAGTTCAGGCCAAAGCCGATGTGACGTGCATATTTGGGAAGTCCTGGGATTTACATGTCGAGCAAGCGCTGCGCATCACAGCTGAACGAAACCTTGAAATGATTGAAGGCTCGGTTGCCTATTTGAAAGAGGCGACCCAAAAGCCGGTTTTTTATGATGCGGAGCACTTTTTTGATGGTTTCAAGAGCGATCCAGGCTATGCCTTGGCAACCCTTGAATCAGCGATGTCCGGCGGCGCCGATCGTGTAATCTTGTGTGATACCAACGGGGGTGCGTTGCCCCACGAAATCGAGCGCGCAATAGGCGCCGCGCGCGGCCATCTACCTGCAATTCAATTGGGGATTCATGTTCACAATGATGGTGGCTTGGCGGTGGCGAATACGCTGCGTGCGGTTGAGGCAGGCGTTTGCCAGGTGCAGGGCACCATCAATGGCATTGGTGAGCGCTGCGGTAACGTTGATTTAACCACCATTATTGCGAATCTAGAGTTGAAATATGGTTATAGGTGCTTGCCGGAAGGTCGGCTTCAAGGCTTAACGCGGTTGTCTCGCAAAGTCTGGGAAACCTTGGCCTTTGACGGGCCGCTCGGTCAGCCCTATGTCGGCAGTTCAGCGTTTGCGCATAAAGGCGGCGTGCATGTATCGGCCGTTCAAAGAAATCCCGAAACCTACGAGCATGTGACGCCAGAAAGCGTCGGCAATAGCCGCAAGATTTTGATTAGCGAATTGTCCGGGGGCTCCAATGTCCGAGCGAAATTAGCCAATCGTTACCCAGAACTGCAGGGTAAGACGTCGGCTACGAACATTCTGGAGGACATCCAAGATAAAGAGCATGCTGGTTATTCGTTTGAGAATGCGGACGGTAGCTTCGATTTGTTGGTCCGTCGTCACCTTGGCCATTTTAGCCCCTGTTTTGAACCGATTTACTATCGCATTTATTCACCCGCGAACGAGTCTGCCTCGGACCAAAACGATGTCACGATTGCAGGCGCCATTGAGGCCTCGGTAAAAGTCCGCATTGGAGATGAGGAAATCTTATGCGCGGCCGAAGGCAATGGGCCGGTGGATGCGTTAAACCAAGCGCTTCGGCAAGCGTTGCAAGCGCGGTTCCCGGAAATTAATGACCTGCATTTAAGTGACTACACCGTTCGGGTCATCAACTCAACGCAGGAGACTGCCGCGAAAGTTCGAGTTCATCTCGAACACACGTTTGAAGGCGGAACCTTCGGGACAGTCGGCGTGAATGTCGATGTTATCAAGGCGAGCTGGAACGCTTTAATTGAGGCGTACCATTTTGCCCTGATGCAACACCGAGATTTTCAATCTGAGCAGCGCGATTTAAAAAATACCTAATTGGAACCCAAGGAAAAACGATGATGACCTGGGAGAATCGCTGGCATCCTTTGCTTGAACGTTGGGTGACGGTCACGAGTCATCGTGGAAGTCGTCCCTGGTCGGGTGGTCGCGTTACAGCGGCGCCTGACGCACCCCGGTTTGATCCGACCTGCTATTTGTGCCCGGGCGGTGAACGGATATCCGGTATTAAAAACGCCGTTTATACCGACTGCTTCGTTTTTGATAACGACCATCCCGCTTTTAAAGCGAGCGCGCCTGCGCCAGTGCCAGCGCCCGGGATCTATCAAAACGCCCGTGCGGAAGGCTTGTGCCGGGTCTTGTGTTACACCCCAGATCATGCCGGCCGGCTGAGCGGATTATCCGAGGATCAGTTTAAAGCCGTTGTGCATTGTTGGCGGGATCAGACCGACGGGTTAATGGCGGCCGCGGGATATGAGCATGTTTTTATTTTTGAAAATAATGGTGAGGTGGTGGGCGTGTCAAACCCGCATCCGCATTGCCAGATTTACGCAACCCCCTTTGTGTTTCATACTGTCGCTCAGGAAATCCAGGCCGTCGCGCGGTATCGCCAGGCGGATGCAGATAACTTATTTGATGCGATCATTCGGTCCGAGCAAGCCGATGGACGCCGGATTTTAGTTGAAACCGATGACTGCTTAGCATTTGTGCCCTATTTTGCACAGCTGCCTTATGAGACCGTTATTGTGCCAAAAGGGTCGTGGCAACGGTTGCCAGAGATGCCAGCAAGTGTGCTCGATGATTTGGCCCTGGTGCTGCGTGCGGTGCTTAAAATGCAAGATCATCTATGGCCGACGCCGCAGTCTTACATTCTGGCGGTGCATCAGGCGCCGAAGTCGCTATCGGTTGATCACGATTATCGATGTTATATTCGCTTGCAGCCAATGCTTCGAGGACCGGGTTTACAAAAATATTTAGCGGGTGTTGAAACCGGCGGTGGCCAGTTTCTAAATGATGGCGCCCCGGAGGAGAAAGCGGCTGAATTGCGCGCGGCAGGTTTGCTGGTGCCTAAAGAATCCTAAAGATGCGGTCCTCAACCGACTTGAGCCTAGAGAAGTTGTGCCGCTGAACTTGAACGGAGTCTAAGGGTGAAAACGGGGTTTGCAACGGCGCGCCGATCGCGGTGATGGGCCTCGTTTAAAGCGTTGCGCTGACGAGGCTATTCAATTCTTGGCGCATCGCTAGATCGGATATCATTGCGTTGGTTTAGAGCAAGCCTTTACACTGGGGTAGGTCTCGACGGTTGTTTTGTCCCCTAGACCGGATTGGTGGATGCAATCTTCAACGATCAAGTTAGGGGGTGTTGGATGGATCGAGGGCGCCTCGATAGTGGGCGGAAAAAGCCGGATTGGGCCATCTTGGTTGCACCGTTGTTGGAAACGTCACGGCGGGCAGGGACGACGAGGATAAGCGAGAGAGGCGCGTGACAATAGGGAAGGTCAAAAAATCAAAGGGTTGAAACGTCAAAAAGCCGTAAAAGATAAGATTAAACAGTCAAAAACAGGAACAGGAGAACGCAATGAAAGTCGATACGCATTTAACGCAAAATTGGCGCAAGGTGCCGGCTGCGGTTCAGGCCGCTGAAGCCGATGGTTATGACGGCGTTGGCACCGCGGAGATGAACCATGATCCGTTCTTTCCGTTGTTGCTTGCTGCTGAACACAGCGAGTCGATTGAAATCAGGACGGGTATTGCCGTTGCTTTTGCCCGCTCACCGATGATTCTGGCCAATCAAGCGCATGATCTGAACGCCTATTCGAAGGGCCGCTTTACGTTGGGGTTGGGATCACAAATTCGGCCACACATCACCAAGCGGTTTTCAATGCCCTGGGGCGCGCCAGCGGCGCAGATGAGAGAATTGATTCAAGCGATGCGAGCAATTTGGGCCAATTGGTATGATGGTGAGCCGCTTCGGTTCGAGGGCAAATATTACAACCATACGCTCATGACGCCGGCCTTTACGCCGGAAGATACCGAGTATGGGGCGCCGAAGGTTGTCTTGGCGGCTGTAGGCCCGATTATGACCGAGGTTGCTGGTGAAGTGGCCGATGGTCTCATTATCCATCCCTTTAGCAACGAAAAATATATTCGAGAAGTGACCTTGCCTGCGATCGATCGTGGTCTCGCGAAATCGGGGCGTAGCCGTTCAGATTTCGAAATCAGTTATACGCCTTTCATGGTGTCCGGAAAAGATGAGGCGACTTTCGAGGCGGAAAAAGTAGCAGCTAAGAATCGAATTTCCTTTTACGGCTCAACTCCGGCTTACAAGCAGGTTCTAGGGGTTCATGGCTGGGGCGACCTACAAATTGAATTGAATGCATTATCAAAACAGGGTCAATGGGCGGAGATGTCAAATTTAATCAGCGATGAGATGCTCAACACCATGGGGATAATGGCGGATCCGTCGGCCATCGTGCCAGAAATGAAACAGCGCTATGGCGACTTTACCGATCGTACCAGCGGGGCATTTGGCTTCGTTGATCATGACACGCGGACCGAAATGATAGCTGCCTTGCGGGCTGGGTAAAGTCAGTGGCTGCGGTAGAAATTCCTAGAAGCCTGGTGTCAACAAGTCGCGCTCGACTGAAGATCTTAGATCAAAGAGGGCTGCCGGAAAGGGTGGCTTATCTTGATTGCTCGTCGCTCTCTGAGGTGATATCAGCCATTAAAAACTTAGCGGTCCGGGGCGCGCCCGCAATTGGCCTGGCGGCCGCTTATGGTTTGCTTCTAGGGCTCGATGATTGTGCGGATGAGCCGGCGGGGATTCGGGATGAATTGGTGCGTCGAGGCCAGGCCCTGATTGCGGCGAGACCAACGGCGGTGAATTTGTCCTGGGCGGTTGAGCAGATGTTGAATTTTGCGGCAACCAAAGCCGCGGCTCTGGCTGAGGGCGGATGGCGAGACCGTTTATATCAACAAGCGACCAAACTGTTTGAGGCGGATCGCGCTGCCTGCCGAGCCATTGGTATTGCGGGTGCGGCGCTATTGAAGGATAAGCCTTCGGTTTTGACCCATTGTAATGCGGGCTCGCTTGCCGTCTCGGAGTACGGCACGGCGCTGGCCCCAATTTACCAAGCGCAGGCCGATGGTTTACCGGTTCAAGTTTGGGTGGATGAAACACGTCCTGTACTGCAAGGGGCGCGGTTAACGGCTTATGAATTGATGGCCCACGGGGTGCCCTGCCGCCTGATTACAGACAATATGGCCGCCCATGTTATGTCTCAAGGTTGGGTTGATCTTGTTTTGGTGGGCGCTGATCGAGTCGCCCGGAACGGCGATGCGGCCAACAAAATCGGTACGTTGGGCGTTGCAATTTTAGCGAAGCATTACGGCATTCCATTTTACGTTGCGTGTCCTTGGTCAACGATTGATCTCGAAACGCCGACCGGCGCGGGGATTCCGATCGAAGAACGTGCGGGCGATGAAGTGCGCCAAGTTCAAGGGGTTTGGACCGCGCCTCGGGATGTGCCGGTGTACAACCCTGCCTTTGATGTGACGCCGGCCGCGTTGATTAAAGGGATTATTACCGAGCGTGGCATTCTGAAACCCAACGCGTTGTCCGAGCACGCACCAGAGGCAACCTATGGCTGAACAAGAAGGGGTCATTAAGTTTAGCTATGAATTTGAAAAGCGCTTAACGATCTCGGAAGTGCCTTGGGAAATGCAGATCTGGCGTGACCTTTTTGTGGGTTACGAGTTAATTGGTCAGGTGCCTGATCGCTATGGCGGTTTTGGGTTTGGCAACTTGAGCTGCCGGGTCGGCGAGGCGTTTAGTATCACAGCCTCCCAGACGGGCGGGCTGAAGCGTCTGACCGCCTCGGATTATGCCCTGGTTGATGACTGGTCGCTTGATCGCAATCACTTGTCGGCATCGGGTGTAAAAGAGCCGTCTTCTGAGTCTTTAACGCACGCTGCGATCTACGACAGTTGCCCGTCCGTTCGTTTTGTCTTCCATGTTCATAGTCCGTTGATCTGGCATGCTCGAGGGCCATTAGGCTTGCCCGAAACGAGTGCTGAAATCCCTTATGGCACGGTTTTGATGGCGCAAACCTTGAAGGAGCTCGCTCGCGATATCGGTTCAGATGGCATGATTGCTATGGCGGGGCATGAGGACGGTATTATTGCTTGGTCGACGACGGCCATGGGGGCGGGCTCGCTGATCTTTAGAGCGCTGCATCAGCAAGCGGGTTGATCATGGAAGTATCGTGGAAATGTGGATTGAGGCTTTTTTTCTCCGAGGATTAGCGTAACAATCAAAGATCAATAAAAGGGAGACCCTATGCTTTCCAATAAACCATTGCTCTTGGCAATTGGCGCCGGCTTGATCGTGATTTTGGTTGCAGGAACCCTTTTGTTTGAAGGGGATGAAAAGGCGCCTGAAACCACCCAAATCGTCACGCTACCGATTCCAGAGCCAGCGCCCCCGGTGGTTGAGGTCGCACTGGAACCCGAGCCCGAGCCCGAACCAGAGCCTGAGCCTGAGCCCGAACCAGAGCCAGAGCCGATTGAGCCAGCGTTTGTTTTACCGCTGCTAAATGATAGTGACGGCTTGATTCGCGATGGCTTGGTCAGTCTGAGTCGCCATGAAGGGATGAATCAGTGGGTTGCGGTTAACGATCTGATTAGGAAGTTTGTTGGGTTCACAAACGGTGTGTCGGAAGGCCGAGTCGTTCGAAATCCGGTTGAAATCTTAGCGCCAAGGGGCCAATTTTTAGTGGCACAGTTAGATGAAGAAATCTACGCCATCGATCCAAAGAGTTACGATCGCTACGATTTGTTTGTCAATATCTTCGAGTCTTTGGACAGTGAAGGCGCAGCAGAGCTGTATGTTTTAGTCCTGCCGTTGCTCGATCAGGCCTACTCCGAGCTTGGGTTGCCGAATGGGAGCATGAATAAAACGTTATTTGCCGCCATCGGTCGGTTGTTAGAGGTGCCGGTTTTAGCCGGTGAGGTGCGGTTAACGCGTCCTGTTGTGATGTATGAATTTGAAGATGAAGCCCTCGAGCGACTCAGTCCCGCTCAAAAACAAGTCATCCGAATGGGGCCGATTAATACCCAGCGGCTTCAGCGAAAACTCTCAGAAATATCCCGCGCGCTTCGGGTGGCGCTCGAGACAAACTAGCTTTTGGTTGCGAAGCCTTTATCGGGGTTACGGGTTTTGGATTTAACCTTGGCGCGCGCTGGGCCTGTCGCGGTTAGGTTGTTGGCTGATTGGGGGGCAGATGTCATTCGGGTGGAGCCACCCGCGAGCGACGGGACCCAAGATGTCACCGGTCAGCGCACAGGATCGGATGCTCAGAACCTGCATCGAAATAAGCGATCTTTTTCTTTGAATTTAAAAACAGAAGCCGGCTATGACCTGTTTTTGAAACTCCTGGCAACGGCTGACATTTTAGTCGAGAATTTTCGGGCGGAGGTTAAGTATCGTCTAAAGATCGATTACGAGACGCTGCGTCAAACACATCCGAGATTGATCTATGCCAGCATCAGTGGCTTTGGCCAAGATGGGCCGTATCGCGCTCGACCTGGGGTTGATCAAATCGTTCAAGGCACGAGTGGCCTGATGAGTTTGACAGGGTCAGCGGAGGGGCCCCCCATGCGAGTGGGGATTGCGATCAGCGACACCTCTGCGGGTATGTTTTTGGGTCAAGGGATTCTCTTAGCCCTGATTGAGCGCTCAAAAACCGGCGATGGCCAGTGGGTTCATACCAGTTTGCTCGAGGCAATGTTGAGCAAGCTGGATTTTCAGGCAGCGCGTTACACGATGTCTGGAGAGACCCCGGGCAGAGCCGGTAATGATCACCCTACCTTTTCGCCGATGGGGGTCTTTGAGGCTGCGGATGGCTTTGTGAATATTGCTGCCAGCACGACAAAAATGTTTCAGGCATTTTGTGACGCTTTGTCTCAACCGCAATGGGCTCAGGATCCCAGATTCGAGACGGGGTCCGGTCGCCTGGCGCATCGTCAGGCTCTGAATGCAGCGATCAACGAGTGCACTCGAACGCATACCATGCAGGCGTTGGTTCAGCGGTTGAATCCGATTGGCTGCCCCTGCGGTCCGATTTATACGGTGAGCGAAGCTTTTCAAGACCCTCAGGTTCAACATTTGGGTATGGTTGCCAATGCCCACCATGATGTCTTGGGCGATATTGGTTTGGTCCGAAGTCCGATTAACTTGTCTAATCATGAACGGGTCACGGAATTTGACCGAGCGGCGCCGGCGTTAGGCGCGCATAATCCCGAAATTTATACTGAGCTGGGATTGAGTGATCAAGCGATACAAGTGTTGAAAGATTCAGGGGCCGTGTAGCGCCTTGTCGCTGAGGATGGTTTGATCTGCGGACGTCCGGCTTTGAATCGGGCCGTCCTGCCCTGGTTTGAGATTTGAGGGCTTGAAGGGGGCCGCACTACAGCCTCTAAGGGTTTTAGGGCCAAATAAAACAGGGTGTAACCCGGTAAAAATTGAAGCGTTTTGGAGTTTTACGATGGCATTAAAGACTAATAAAATGTTGGCCCAGATCGAGGAGGGTATTGGTTGGGTTACCTTCAATCAACCCGAGAAGCGCAATGCGATTTCCCTCGAGATGTGGGCGGCCTTGGGTGAGATCCTCGAGACATTCCACCATGATCCAAAGGTTCGCGTGGTGGTTATGAGTGGCGCAGGAGGTCAAGCCTTCGTTTCGGGCGCCGATATTTCTGAATTTGATGAAAAACGCGGCAGTGCGGAACAGCGCGAAAGCTATGCCCTGGTTGCCGCGAATGCCAATCGATGGCTCGCAAACATCGATAAACCCCTGATCGCGATGATTGAGGGTTTTTGTATTGGTGGGGGACTCGCGACCGCGCTCAACGCGGATGTGCGGTTTGCGACACCGAACTCGACGTTTGGCATCCCTGCCGCGCGATTAGGGTTGGGCTATGAATTGGCGGGTTTGAAGGCATTGGTTGCGCTCGTGGGACCGGCTCATGCGAGGGATATCATGATCTCGGCGCGTTACTTTGATGCCGAGGAAGCCCAGAGCATGGGGCTGGTTAATTTTGTTGTTGAGCCCTCTGAGTTAAGGGATGCCGTTACGGCTTACGCCTCAAAGGTCGTAGCCAACGCACCGCTCACCGTCCACGCGGCGCGGCGCGCCATTCGGGAACTGCTCAAGCCCGAGTCAGCTCAAGCGCCCGCGCGAATACAAGCGCTGATTGATACCTGCTTTAATAGCGAAGATTACAAAGAAGGGCGTCAAGCCTTCAAAGAAAAGCGGCCGCCCCAATTTAACGGCAGTTAAGCAATTATCGCTCTGTGAGCGCTGAGGCTGTGGCGCGTTTTAACGGTTTGAGTAAATAGTCCATAACGGTCTTCTCGCCGGTGCTGATGTCAACCGTTGCGATCATGCCTGGCATGATCGGCAAAGGGTTTTCCGCTTGACCCAAATAGTTCTTGGCGGTTCTGACTCTAATTTGAAAAAAATACTCTCCGGTCTCATCAACGATGGTGTCGGCGCTAATTTGCTCAAGGGTTGCGTCGAGTCCCCCATAGATTGCGAAATCATAGGCCGTGACCTTCACGGTCGCTTTTTGTCCCGGCCGTATAAAGGCGATATCGACTGGCCGAACCTTCGCGTTGATGAGTAGGGTGTCATCGAGCGGGACGATTTCGAGTAGATCCATGCCGGGTTGAATGACGGCGCGTTCCGTTGTGACCAATATCTGGTTCACGATGCCGTTGGCAGGTGACCTGACTTCCGTTCGAGCCACTCGGTCTTGCAATGCCACCTTCGAGTAACTTAGCCGTTCAAGGTCAGCGCGGGTTGCGGTCAGTTCTTCCTGGGCAACTGCAAGGTACTGTTGCTGGCGTTCTTGTATTTTTTGTGTCGCTTCTGTGACGATAGAATCTTGTGCAGGCAGCTTCAAACGAATGCCCTCAAGACGACCTTCGGCCTCATTCACAGCCGCTTTTAGACGAATGAGCTCGACCTGCGACACGGCGCCGGTCTCGACTAGCGGCGCGGTCATGGCAAGCTCTTGGCGTGCATAGTCCGCACCCTGAGCCAGTTTTTGAAGTTCGCGTTGCAATTCCTCTTTTGCTTGTTTGTGCTGTGATCGTTGTTGTTCGAGGATCGATAGATTGCTTTTGAGTTCGTCCTGCCTTGATTTTAGCAACTGAGCCTCATCATTAAAGGATTGCTGCTCGGCTGCGGTCAGATTCGGTGGCGCCTGCATTGGCTCACCCGAGATCTCGGATGCCAGTCTGAGCATTTTAAATCTGAGCGTTGTGATGGCGGATTGGCTTTCATTGAATGAAGAAGCGAACCGCGTATTATCGATTTGAAGCAGCACTTGACCCTTTTCGACTCGATCGCCCTCTTGAACAAGAATGGCGCTTAAGATGCCCCCTTCCAAATTTTGAACCACCTGGGTCTGACTGGAGGCAATGATTCGGCCATCGGCTCGAGTGATTTCCTCAAGGGCGGCAAAGTTCGCCCAGATAATTGCGGTCAGGACAAAGACAGCGGTGATCCATAGCGCTAGATGACTGAGCGGCTGGGTCTGGGTTAGCGCGCTGAATCTGGCGCTATGGTCAATCGGTCTGGTGGTCATACTGATGGTCCACTGTTCTGAGCGAGTTGACTCAAAATGGCCTCTTTGCTGCCATCCGCCATGACTGTCCCATTTCTCATGACGATGACCCGGTCGACGAGTTCTAAGAGGTTCATCCGGTGGGTGATCAAAATCAAGGTCCGGTTCGGACCGTAATGGCGTAATTGCTGAATAAAATCCAGCTCTGCCTGACGGTCCATCGCATTCGTCGGTTCGTCTAGGAGCATCAGCGGCGCTTGGTTGATCAGCGCGCGGGCGATGGCGATGCCTTGTCTCTGACCGCCAGATAAAAAGCCGCCACGCTCGCCGACTTGAAAATCGAAGCCTTCTGGATGCTGATCAAAGTAGTTCCGAATTCCGCCAAAATTGGCAGCGTCCAAAATTTGCTCGTCGGTCGCATTGGCTAAACCAAAGCGAATATTGTCTCGAACCGAACCGGCTAAAAGCGTTGATTCTTGCGGCAGGTAGCTGATTTTTCGGCGTAAGTCAGCTGGGTCCAGTTGGTGAATATCGGTGTTATCGATTAAAAGGCTACCGTCGGTCGGTAGGTAGAGTTTCGAGATAAGCCGCTCGATGGTGCTTTTCCCGGAACCGGTTGGGCCGATGATTGCGACCTTCTCATAAGGCTTTATTTGGAAGCTGACGGAATTTAAGGCCGGCACGGCCTGACCCGGATAGGTGAAGCTTACCGATCTGAATTCAACGGCCGGTTTCAAATCAGCGCGATGTAGGAACTGGTGTTTGAAATCGCGTTCCCCAGGCAAACTCATTAAACGGTCAATGGTGCCGTAGGCTGCCAGCGCATGTTGGTAGCGGGTCATGATTGTTGCGATTTGGCTCATCGGTGCAAGCGCCCGTCCTGTCAAAATGGTACAGGCAATGAGACCACCGATACTCAGCTCGCCGGCTTGTATGGCGTACACCCCGGCAATGACGAGAACAACTGTTGTGCTTTGAGAGATTAATTGAATGAGGTTTAAGGTTGTCAGGGAACCGAGTCTCGATTTTAGTCCGAGGCTTGCGAGTTGGTCTTGAGATTGTTCCCAACGGGCTTGCATCGTACTTTCGGCTTGGAGCGCTTTAATGATTTCCAAGGAGTGCAGGGTCTCAACCAAGAGGGCGGTTTTTCGGGCCGATTCTGTAAAGATATCCTGGATAATCGGGCGAAGCTGGCGCTGGGCGGTATAGCTGACCAGCAAAACAATCGGCAATACAAGCAGCGGGATCAGCCCTATCGGACCGGCAATGCCAAAAATTAACCCAATAAAGAGTAGGACAAAAGGCAGGTCAATCAGCGTGAGTAATGTGGTTGAGGTAAAAAACTCTCTGAACTGATCAAATTCTTGAAGCTGGCTTGCAAAGCTACCGACCCGTTTGGGATGCTCTTGCATGGTCATGTTGAGGACTTGCTCAAAGGTTGCAGAAGACAATAAGAGGTCAGCGCGTTTACCGGCGATATCGAGAAAATAGCCTCTGAGGGATTTCATAACAAAGTCGAAAATAAAAACCAAGGCGACACCGGATGCCAATACCCAAAGGGTGTTCGTCGCTTGATTGGGGACGACCCGGTCGTAGACGTTCATCACAAATAAAGGCGTTGCCAATGCGAAGATATTGACCAGCACAGAGGCAACGAAGACCTCTGAATAAAGGCTTTTAGATTGCCTTATGACCGACCAAAACCAGTGCGTATTGAACCGCTGTTGAACAGAGTCGTCCGGTGCGCGCGCTTTGAGCTTTAGGAGTTCGCCGGCGTAGCGGTCTTGTACCAGCGATTTATCAATCGCTGCGGGTTGTGCCTGCAGGCCACTGGGGTAAATCAGCGCGCTAGCGGTTACCTTTATGATCAGCAGTGCTCGATCATCTTTGAGCGTCAGCAGGCACGGACAATCCTCATTCGTCAGGGCATCAAACGGCTTCGTTATAACCATCGGTTCAAACCCAGCACGCTTTGCTGCCCTGGCAGCGAGGGTGAGATGGTCTACACTGGCGGTTGGTTTTGGCAGGCCGGAATAAAGCGCGCTCTCAGAAACCGGTTGTCCCAAAGCGCGCGTGTAAGCGGACAAGCCAGCGCCTGGACTGCTTGCGATCGTGCTTAAATCATCGAGGATTGGGTCTGTCATAAAGCGAGTATAGCATTCGTTATAAAAGTCTCTGCTAGACTTATCATTCTGCGCTGAAACAGTCTTGATGCGCCGTTTTAAGACGGCAATCAGGCTTAATAAGAGCCGGTTCGTTGTAAGGTTGGATCCGTTATGTTGCTGTCTTTGTTGGGGATATTGAGACGCCACCGTTTGCCCGTTTCGACCGGCGAGTGGCTCGACTTATTATCGGCTCTGAACGCGGGCGTCGTTTTTTCAAACCTGGATGCGTTTTATTACCTGGCCCGACTGTGTCTGGTCAAAGATGAACGCTATTTTGATCGATTTGACCAAGCCTTTAGGGTCTTTATCGCGGGCCTTGACGCGGCACCCCTGGATAGTTCGGACGCCATTTTAGTTGGCGCCATCACGGACCTACTTGCAAGTCATGAAGCCCTCGAGCTGGATGAGGCGCGGTTGCGGCGATTGTTGCAGGGTTTGATGACAAGGCCCGTCAACGCGACCGAGCCCCATTTAATGGATCTGGATCGATTGGTGACCGACGCAGGTCAGCGCGCTGGGTTACCCGCAGACGGCGCCGCACACCCTGCGATTGAGAACCTGGCGGCATCTGACGCAACGCAGTCGGAGACAGCGCGTGCCCAGGCCAGCCTTGACGCCGCCTCGGGTAGGGCCTTGAGTGATCAGGCGGGAGATCGTGGTGAAGGTGAAGGTGAAGGTGAAGGTGAGGGCGATGCTGGTGATTCAGAATCGGGAGAACCTGGGCAGAAGGGTGATGGCGGGCAGCAAGGCGTAGGACAGTCCCAAGAGACAGGGCGCGGCACGACGCATGAGTTTCCGCGGGTCGTCGGCGAGCGGTATCACCAAGAAGCGCGTCGGTTTGGCACCGCCAGCAAGGTCTGGGAGCAGCGGGCTTATCAAGCTTTGGATGATGACGCAATTCTTGGCGTTAGAAGCTTACGCTTGTCTTTACGGTATTTGCGCAAGTGGGTGCGTCAGTCACAGATCGAGGAGTTGGATCTTTCTGAGACGATTCAAAAAACAGCGGCGGGTGGTGGCTTTTTGGATATTAGAATGCGACCCGAGCGTCGTAATGGATTAAAGCTGGTGCTTTTGTTAGACAGTGGTGGATCGATGGACGCGCATGCTGAGATTTGTTATCAGCTCTTTTCCGCCGTAAAAGCTGAGCTAAAATCACTGCAGTGTTATCGGTTTCATAATTGTATCTACGACACGTTGACGGGATTTGACGATGGGGTGCTCGCGCCTGATCTATCGACAACAACTTTTTTAAGTCGTTTAGACTCAGACACCCGGATGATTATTGTGGGTGATGGCCAAGTTGGCCTTCCGGAGCTGTTGGAGGTTGGTGGTAGCCTGCGTCATTACAACGCAACGACCGGGATTGAATGGTTGACCCGGATACAGGATCGGTGCCGTCAGGTTGTTTGGTTGAATCCAGTGCCAGAGCAGGCCTGGCCGCAGTGGCCAAGTGTCGCGCTGATTCAGAACACCATGGCGGGCCGGATGCATCCGCTGACGCCAGCCGGTCTTACGAGTGCGGCAAAGGCACTGCTGCGTTAACCTGGCGGACCGGCGCGTTCGTGCAAAAACCTCGAATATTGCCCGCCATTTGCTGAATCAAACGTTGCCGTGATTCAAGTGCGCCCCAAGCATTGTGCGGCGTGATTAACAAGTTCGGGCGGGGAACCTGAAGGAGTGATTCTTGAAGGGTTGGCGGCTCGATTGCCAAGACATCGAGCGCCGCGCCCGCGATGTGACCTGCCTCTAACGCTTTCAGCAACGCCTGACTGTCCACTAAGGCGCCACGAGCCGTATTAATTAAGAAAGCAGAGGGTTTCATAGCAGCAAGACTTGCGGCATTAATCAGATTCTCAGTGTCTGCCGTTAGTGGGCAATGCAGTGAAATCACATCGGCACGTCGCAAGAGGGTTGGGAGGTCGCATCGGGTAATGTTCGGGGGCGTTGGATTGGATGGGGGGCCCAAATGGGCGCTCGCTGCGATTACGGTCATCCCAAAAGCTTGCGCCAGCTTGCCAACGGCCTGGCCCAATTCACCGAGACCGATAATGCCGAGTGTTTTACCGGATAGCTCGATAATCGGATGATCAAGCCGGCAGAAGACGGGACTCTTTTGCCATTGGCCGGTTTGCGTGTCCTGCAAATAGCGCGGCATGTTTGTCACGAGATTCAGTATCAGCGTCAGGACGTGTTGCGAGACCGACGGCGTCGCGTAGCCGACCGCATTGGACACGCTAATGCCCTGTTCGCTTGCGGCAGCAAGATCAATATTGTTGGTTCCGGTCGCCATGACGCTAATGTGCTTGAGGTGTTTGGCATGACGAAGGACCTCGCGCGATAACATCACCTTGTTGGTGAGTACGACGTCCGCGTGCTCAACGCGGTCTAAAAGGTCTTTTTCTTGTGTCGCGGGGTAGGTGGACCAGGCGGTGAGTTGGGTCAAGATAGGGCCAAGGTCGATTCCTGGGCCCAGACTTTGGGCGTCAAGAATGACGCCGTTCATAAAGGTTTCCGGCTGGTCGGGATGCGTGTCGTCCCAATCAGCATTACAGGTCTGGGAAGGCGTCCGACAGGGCTGCGTTCCACTGATCCAAGTTCGCTTGTTGACCGGTTAGGAGGGTCTCGGTATCCCCTTCAATGTGGACCTTAATCATGGTGTCGCCCATCCGAATATCATTCACGACGGCTTGATCGCTATCACTTTTGACCGCCCCAAAAACGGTGTGACCACCGTTTAAATGTGGCGTTGGCCCGTGAGTAATAAAAATTTGACTGCCGTTGGTGCCAGGACCCGCGTTGGCCATTGACAAGATCCCAGCGCGATCATGTTTTAAATCATCTGAAAACTCATCCTCGAAACGATAGCCAGGCCCACCCGTGCCGGTCCCAAGGGGGCACCCGCCTTGAATCATGAAGTCGCTAATAACCCGATGGAAGCTGAGGCCATCGTAATAACCTTTTTGAATGAGGTTTATGAAATTAGCGCACGTGATCGGCGTTTGGTCGGCAAACAACTCGATATTGATGGTGCCTTTGTTGGTTTCGATAACAGCAGTTAGACTCACAATTTATCCTTATTCATCAATTTAGGTACAGGGGTGCAGGTCGGTTAATCAGGGATTAGCGCTGGTCCATAGGGACGTAGTCGCGCTTGACTGGACCGAGATACAATTGTCTGGGGCGACCAATTTTAAAGGGCGAGCTGAGCATCTCAGACCAATGTGCGATCCAGCCGGGCATTCTTCCGAGTGCAAATAAAGCAGTGTACATTGGGGTTGGAATCCCCATCGCTTTGAGGGTAATGCCTGAATAAAAATCAATATTGGGGTAGAGCTTACGGTCTATAAAGTAGGCCTCTTCTCGCGCAATTTTTTCTAGGGCGCTGGCAACTTTCAACAAGGGTTCTTCTTCAACGCCTTGTTCAGCCAGAACAGCCTGGCAGCTGGCTTGCATAACCGTTGCTCGTGGATCAAAATTTTTATAAACCCGGTGGCCAAAGCCCATTAATTTAAAGGGGTCTTCTTTGTCTTTGGCTTTGTCGACATATTCGCCGACGCGGCTGAGATCGCCAATCTCGTTTAGCATATCCAGAACAGCCTCGTTCGCGCCGCCGTGAGAGGGGCCCCATAGCGCCGCAATCCCTGCCGCAATGGCAGCATAGGGGTTGGCCTCGGTAGAACCCGCCAGGCGCACGGTTGAAGTCGACGCATTTTGTTCATGATCGGCATGCAGAATGAATATTTTATCCAGCGCATGCGCAAGCGTTGGACTGACTTGGCTGGCTCGGCCAGTTTCCCCAAAGCACATATTCAGAAAGTTTTCGGCATAGCCTAAGGTCGGATCCGGGTCGACAAATGTTGCGCCGATTGATTTTCGATAGCTCATGGCTGCGAGCGTCGGAATTTTTGCAATCAATTGCATGGCCGATTCAAGACGGTGATCGGGATTGTAAATGTCCAGGCCTTCATGAAATAGCGACGCAAGACCCGCAACCGCCGCACACAACATGGACATGGGGTGCGAGGTTTGCGTAAAGCCGTTGAAAATTTGCGCAAACTGGGGATCAACCGGCATACGATCCGTAATGTCGGACTTAAATTGGCGTAATTGTGCCGCCGTCGGTAGTTCGCTGTGGAGCAGTAAGTAGCAGACCTCGAGATGCTCTGAGTGGTCTGCAAGTTGTTCGATGGGATAGCCGCAATAGGTTAAAATGCCCGCGTCCCCATCGATATAAGTGATTGTGGAGTCGCAAGCTGCGGTTGATAAAAACCCAGGGTCATAAGTGTAGACACCCTGACTAATTAGGCTTCGGACATCGACGACATCCAGTCCCGCTGTGGCTTCCAGAACGGGAAGGTCGGTGGTTTTGCCGTCAATCGTGATTTGAACAGTGTGTTTCATAGCTTACTCATTCCAGCTTAATCGGCGCCTTGTACTGTCGGGTCTAAAGGATCCAAACTCGAGCAAAACGGGTGGTACATGTAATCAAAATGGGTCTTGGATGTAAAGCCTTCCGCCCTGATCGGTTGTCTCGACGCGGTTTGTCTTTTTGCTGGGCAAGCACTATGATTGCCGCGATTCTGCAAGCGGCCGGTCGCTTGGGATCAAACCTTCAGGACGATTGTTCTACCTCTGTCTTGCCATCAACCTGGTCAATAATACTTCTTGATCGGATGCAACCTTGGCAGAATTAGGGCGTCGTTGGAAAGGATTCGCCGGCGTCATTGCGTTCAATCAGATTGGGAGAGACAAAGCCATGAAGCAAGATAAAAGACCCATCAATGTCGGTATCGGTGATCTACTCCAGTTCCGTTGGCCGATTATAGCCCTTGCGTCGATCTCCCATCGGATCGCTGGGGTTGTGCTTTTTGTTGGGCTTGGTTTGTTACTCTATGGGCTTGAAGTGTCATTGTCCTCACCCGCTGAATTCGAGGGCCTCAAAGCCAGTTTGGCGACCCCGATTGGTAAGGGCATTGCCTGGGTTGTGCTGGCCGCTTTGGCCTATCACTTTGTGGCTGGCGTGAAGCATTTAATAATGGACGGTAGTGACTCAGAGAGTCTCGTCGCCGGAACACGAGCGGCCTACATTACCTTGGTCGTGTCCGCCATTTTAATTGCTTTGGTGACGGTTTGGATTATCTAAGCAACTTATCATCTAGTTGACGTCCCAGCGCGTAGCAAAGAGCAGGAGAAAGAATATGGTTACACAAGTAACAGGCCTATCTAAAAATGGGGTCAGTGATTGGTATATTCAGCGTGGCTCATCGGTCGTGATGGGGGTTTATACGTTGTATTTGCTGGGATTTATGCTCATCTCAGACGAGATGTCGTTTGCGGTTTGGGCCGCGCTTTTTAGTACGACTTGGATGCAGCTGGCGACACTCGTGACTTTGATTGCGACCTGCGCGCACGCGTGGATCGGAATGTGGACAGTGGGCACAGACTACTTGAGAGCGCGCACGATGGGGCCGAAAGGGGATCGACTTCGTTCGATTTATCAGTCGGTCTGCCTGCTTGCGATTCTGGCCTATTTGCTCTGGGGCATCAAAATTTTGTGGGGTAATTAATCATGTCTAATCTACCAACATTGGAATTCGACGCCATCATCGTGGGCGGCGGCGGATCGGGTTTGCGCACGGCGCTGCAGTTGGCGCAGTCCGGTCATAAGACGGCGGTGGTGTCCAAGGTATTCCCAACGCGGTCTCATACCGTCTCGGCTCAAGGCGGCATTACCTGCGCGATTGCGAGTGAGGACCCAGACGATGATTGGCGCTG
>Ga0257126_1000792_pt1 | contig 24623 bp, 24 predicted proteins | sample SI060_120mmetaG_FD_190151 | JGI IMG/M metagenome (GOLD analysis project Ga0257126, IMG submission 190151) | Marine microbial communities from Saanich Inlet, British Columbia, Canada - SI060_120m | ecosystem: Environmental > Aquatic > Marine > Inlet | place: Canada: British Columbia | collected... | reverse complement strand
TTGATTTAGATCCGATTGATGTAGGAGGTAAATCTTCAGAATCTATTGATTTAGATCCGATTGATTTAGGAGGTAAATCTTCAGAATCTATTGATTTAGATCCGATTGATGTAGGAGGTAAATCTTCAGAATCTATTGATTTAGATCCGATTGATTTAGGAGGTAAATCTTCAGAATCTATTGATTTAGATCCGATTGATGTAGGAGGTAAATCTTCAGAATCTATTGATTTAGGTCCGATTGATGTAGGAGGTAAATCTTCAGAATCTATTGATTTAGATCCGATTGATTTAGGAGGTAATCTAGAATCTATTGATTTATCCAGTTTAGGAGATTGTAAAACTGTAAATTTAGATTATGATGATGAACAATCAGAATCAGAATTAGAATTAGTATTTAAAAATAATAGTTCAATTGAAGAAAAAAATGAAGATAAATCAATTGGTCTTAAATTAGACGATGATACATCATGTACAATTACAGAAATAAATATAGATAATCCTAAATCGAGTGTAAAAGAACCAGAATTAGAATTAAATAATTTTAATGGTGGACTCAAAGATGAATTAGATATTAAAGCACTTTCTAGAAAATTAAACAAGACAGTTAAAGATCCAAATATTAAATATATTACAGTGAATCCAAATTTAGATTTTTCAAAAATAAGCAAAAAAAAATAGTAAGTTAAGTAAAAAAAATAAAAATATTAATATTAATTATGTCATCTATAAAAAGTGTAAAATTAAATAACGGTGTAAAATTAAATAACGGTGTAAAATTAAATAACGATGTAAAATTAAACTATATTAGACATTTTATATGTAGAAATATAAAAAAAATAAATTTTGTAAATAAAATAGAGGATTTTGAAATAGATAGTTCCGATGAAAGTGAATATGAATATATAGATAATGAAGAATTATATTATGAATAATTTGTTTTTATATAGTATATGATAAATAATGAATATTTATTAATGACTTTATTTTTAATGATATTGATAATATATCTAATATTACCAGAACCTAAAATTATTTTTAGATTAAATAATAAAATAGTAAATATTAAAGAATCAATGTGTAAAAATTAATTTGTATATTTATATTAATGATAAATAAATTAATTTCTATTATTTTAGGTATTATATTTGGATTAATAATGTATACGATGTTTAAGAAGAAAAATACGATAATATTAAATTATAATTTTGATGTATCATCTGATGATAAAATAAGAATAAATAATAAATGTTATAAATCAAAATAGTATTCGTTCGTTTTTAATAAAGATTTTATAATAGTATCTTATAAATGAGCCGTTCAACACCATTATCTAATTTACCAAACATAAAAAATAAACAAACTAAAAATAGTTACGATGAAAATGAAAACCAACTTGTAAAAGAAATTTTACAAGAAATAGATACAGGAAAAAACACACAAGAAGAAGCACCATTAAGCGAACAAGAAATGGCTCAGCAACAAGCAATGACCCAACAGCAGGCTATGGCTCAGCAGCAGGCTATGGCTCAACAGCAGGCTATGACTCAGCAACAAGCGATGGAAAATTCAAATCATATGCAAGAGCAAGAAATGATGCATAATCAAATGCTAGAAAATGCGAATATGGCATCTAATGAATCAACGTCATTAGTAACTACAATCATGGATTTGATTAAACAACCATTATTAGTTGCTTTAGTAGCCATTGTTGTATCTGTTCCCGCATTATCTAGTACTATTGAAAATGCTATTAAATCAAAAGCATCATTAGTTTCTTATGCTACATTTATTATTTTGTTAATAAAAGGTATAATCGCCGGTGGGTTGTATTTTGGAATTAATAAAAGTCTATAATTTTTTAATTAAAATAATTATTTATATTATATGATATATCATTTATTAAATCAATATGGTATAAAATTATTAGTTATAATTTATATATGTATTAGTATTTATTACAAAAATATTATTAACGTATTAATATTATTGTTATCATTTTTGGTATTACGAAATATGATGGATGAAAATAATGCTATATTATTTTCATATATTATTAGTTTATTGTATGGAATAATTAAAAACTTTCATTTATTGGAAAATTTTAAATCAATTGTTTTAAACAAAAAACCTATAGTTAATGAAGTTAATGGAGTTAATGAAGTTAATGGAGTTAATGGAGTTAATGAAGTTAATGAAGATATCAATATTTTGGAAAAAGTACACAAAAAATCAAAAAAAAAGGAAAAAAAACATTCAAATAATTTGTATAATATAGATTCTATCATTTCAGAAGAACTAATAAACCAATTTATAAATAAAATTAAAAATATCGATAATATGTTGATAGTACATAAACGACAAAATATATATGATTTAAAACCAACAATTAAAAATATTAAAAAGAATAAGATAGACAAAATGAAACAGACTAATAATAAATCATTTATTAATAAATCTATTGTTATTTCAAATGATAATTTTATATTAGATGGACATCACCGATGGTTTTTAAAAAAAAATATGATAGAAAATAATAGTAATGGAATAGATAATAATGAATTGTACAATGAAAATATTAAAGTAACCATGATTGATTATGATATAAAAACATTACTAAAAAAATTAAAAGAATTTAAAATAAAGTATAATGAAAAAAATTTATCAAGACATGTATTAGATGCAAATACAATGAAAGACGGATATACATTAATAAATAATATTAAAAATGATATTGAATTGCTCGAAAAAAATTACAATGCTATAAATAATGTGAGATTGGTATAATAAAAATATATTAAAATTATAATGAATGGTACATGTCCAAACGGTTACATATGTATAAATCATACAAATGCTATAATAATTATTATAATATTATTAGCAATTATGTATATAATAAATAAAGAAAGTTACACAAAATTTTTTATAAATAAACAAGGCGAAGAATTAGAAATACAACAGCAATTAGTCCAGCAACAGCAATTAGTCCAACAACAGCAATTAGTACAGCAACAGCAATTAGTACAGCAACAGCAATTAGTACAGAAACATAACACCGAAATGAGTAGCAATAATCATGATAGAAGTGTCATATCAAATCCATTATATCCTCCATTGAAAAGAGGTATCCCTATTAATATAGAGACACGTGAAAGTGGTGGAGATTATCAACAAGTTGGAATTTTATCAAAAAATAGTATAAATGATGGCGCTGCTGTACCTGGAAATAATACTGATACTGTGGTTTTGCCACTATATGGAAAACCAACCTACCGAGGTTCAAATAAATGGTTATATTATACTGAAACTGATAAATTAAATCCTGTTAAAATACCAGTTAATCATAAAGATAAAGATTGTACTGATGATTATGGGTGTGATGAAATTTATGATAAGGATACCGTTATTATACCATCATATAACGGAGATTTCAATGTTAAAATCTATAAGTTAAATAAACCAAGATATATACCTTATTAGTTATAACTATATTATCAAGATACAACCACATAATAATCTAATTATGAAACTTTTAATGTATGTCTTACTTTTTTGAAGTGTTCTATAAAATGTGTGGTAACTTTCAAATGTTGATGTTAAAGCATCATGTCCTTTAACTTGCTTATAAAATATACTTTACATCTGAATACTTACTCAAAGGGTGTAAATCATATATTTTGCCATGAATATTCCACATTAATTATACTATACATTTTTTAGGTTTAAGTTTTTTAACATCTATATTTTAAATTGTATAACATAATACTTATACATTACAGAATAAATTTATTTGAATAAATATTTTACGATATAAAAATCTATAGTATTAATAAGATGAAATTATTAATATGTTTAATGATAATTGTGTTATTTTTGATTATAATAATTTATGTACAATACAAACAAAAATTATTAGAACCATTTTCTACATTAGATTCATTATTCATAAAAAAAACAAATAATTTTAATAAAGTATATGGAAATAGCAAATATACGATATGGATACCACAACCAATTGATGATTATTTTCCATTAGGAAATTATATAACATTTGATAAAAATCCTCCAACATTTGTGGCAACTTTAGTTAAAAATAATATTGGTTTAAATAGTAATGATAAACCTATAAAATATGAAATAGTATCCATTACAAATAAAAATTTTGCTGTATGGAATCCAATAGCAGATACAGATCATTTATCATTAGGACATATTTATAGTAAAGAATATCCATCAAAATATTTGATAAGAACTATTCCAAAAAAATATTGTATCAAATCTAATATAAAAAATAGAATTATTGAAAATAAAATTTCACAACAAGATAAAGGTTACGAATTATGGGATATTCAAAAATCAAATTTATTTGTATGTAATAATTTGAATAACTATAATTTAAATACAATTAAAAATATATATTACTTAAACAATGAATATTTAGAAATAGAAAAAAAAATGTATATTAAAACCATAAATTCTTACAAAAAGATATGTAATTATAAAAACGAAAAATTAAATAAAGAATTTTATATTTGGAGACCCATTGTAATGGATAATTTCTGCTCTTTAGGAGATATTTGTTTAACAACAAATATAAACCCAAATGGAAAATTAGATACGGTAGTCGTTCATAAATCATTTTGTAAAATTCCATTGAATTATGGTTCAAAAAGTATTTCAAATATAAAATATAATGGTAAAAATATTCATTTTTGGAGACCTATCCCACACAATGATCATTATTTTTTTGGAGATATTGTTGTAATTGGCGATGAACAACCAGAAGCAGATAATTTAATATATTCAGTTTCTTTAGATTATATAAAACAAATATATAAACCATCACATAATATGATACATAATAATGTTAGTAGTAATAATCCATTTAGTATATGGAGTGATAATAATAATTTTTTTAGTGTGAACAATTCATACAATAATCCAATTAAAAATAGTTATATTCTAAATACTAAGTTCATGGAAAGTGATTTAGATTTAAGCGATGTAAAACAAATAATTAATATTAAATATACAAAAAATAATAGCTTTAAGACAATAGACAATTCAAGTTTGATACATTTATTAAAAAAAAATATATCTGATAAAATAGATATTAATATTGATAGATTAGAAGATATAAAATTAAAAGAAGATATAATTATATTAAATATTAGACAACGAAAATCTGGAACAAACGAATTAAAAATAAAGGAATGTATTCGTAAATTAAATAAGTATATTGAAAATGAACCTGTAAAAATATTTAACAAAAATAAAGATAATTATTATATTACTTTGTTAAAATTATATAAAACAAAACAAAGTAAATTTATAGAAATAGATAATTCAGAATTTAATAATAAAGTAATTGAATAAATTATTTATTATATAATGGATAACACAATAAGTCCAATACATTAATAAAACTTGATTGTCAACATGATAAAAAATGCTAAGAAGAAGAATCTTAAACAACAAGTTATGTTTAATTTAGAAAAAAAAATTACAGTCCGTAATGAAGAATCCAGATATTAATATATTCATGTATAATCAAATTATTTTAACCATTATATTTTATTTTTTTTTGTTATCTAAAGAATAAATAATATTTATTCTTTATGGATAATTACGGCTCATTTAGTTCAATATCATGCTATTTTAAACAACCAATTAATATAAATTATTATTGGAAATTTTTAATCATAATAGGTTCTTATTATGTATTGCCATCATTACAATTTGTAATGTATCAATCAAAGGAGTTAAATAATTCGACATGCTATTATAATCATAAATGTAAACATGACTTTTATTTTATACCAGCATTCAATAACATAATATCAAATATATTGTATGTTGTATTTGGATTAGTATTTATTATTATCGTAAGACTCAATAGTAGCACAGCTATTGATGCTGCTGATTTTCCTATTAATAATAATCCAGCATTATATTATACTTTAGGTATATCATTAATATTTGAAGGCATATGCTCTGCTATTTTTCATATTTGTCCAAGTATTTTAAATTTTCAATTTGACACTACATTTATGTTTCTTGGAACTATATTGACATTCATAACAATATATCAAAAACGACATAAAGCGCCAACACCAATAAAAATTTATAGTTTTTCGGCATTATTAATATTAATTAATACATTACCTCTTAGTGGACTAAGTAATGGGTTTGAAATATGGTTTTGGGGAGGAATATTTTTATTAATTGGATATTTAATGATATTTGGTTCTATATATTTATATTATGATCAAGAATATGATTTAGATACAATGAATATGAAAGTACTCCTACAAAAATTGAAAAAAATAAAGAAAAAAGATGTCCCAAAATTAATGTTAATTATTGCTATAAACTCATTTACTATAAGTATGTATATTTTTGCTACAATAACAAAACCAAACTTCACTGATTGGTTATTAGGAGTATGTATTATAAATTTAGTAATATATTTTCTATATTATTTTATACAAAAAATTAAAAATAAGGAGCCTATTAATTCTGTTATTTATGTATGGTTAGCAATAGATATAGTAATAATGACACTTTCAATATTATTTTTCTTTAAATCGGTTACTGATAAATTTCTTCCAATGAATGAATCTAACTTATTAAATAAACCATGTGTATTATTCAATTATTTTGATTATCATGATATTTGGCATATATTATCCGCGATTGGTTTATTTATTTTTATGAATATAATTTACTTTCTTGATTCAAAAAAACCCGATAATATTATTATATTCTAGTCAGCTATATCGGTGTCCAATTCACATGATCCATTTATTTTCATTCTAAATAAATTTTTGAAAAATTGACTTAAAGTTCCACCTTTATTCCAATAACAAGGACCATCTGTACCAGAACTCGAACATGCTTGTTTTGACTTTTTATCCATACACAATTTTTTTTTAGATTTTTGATTACTTCCACCAATATTAAATTGCTGAACAGATTTATCTCTTACAAATCCTTTTTTCTGTTTAGATTTTTTACGATTTCCACCAATATTAAATTGCTGAACAGATTTATCTCTTACAAATCCTTTTTTCTGTTTAGATTTTTTACGATTTCCACCAATATTAAATTGCTGAACGGATTTATCTCTTACAAATCCTTTTTTCTGTTTAGATTTTTTACGATTTCCACCAATATTAAATTGCTGAACGGATTTATCTCTTACAAATCCTTTTTTGTACATAATATAATAAAATAATAAAATTTACTTAAAATACTATTATTTATTAAATAATATGTTGACTAATCTTATATTTTATTTATTAACAATATCATCATTTACTTATAATAAAGTTGGAAATGGTGGTTGTAGAACTGATAATATAAATGTTCCATCAATTGATTTTTTTCAAGTTAGTAGTCAACAATTATGCGAAGATAAATGTTCATTAAATATTAATTGTACTGGAATAGAATGGATAAAATATACACGTTATAAAATAAATTGTCATTTACAAGGAAGTAATGATATTCAAGATAGTTCAAATTTATCAGATAACATAATATGCTTAAAAAAAATAGATAGCGGTACAACATATCAAACGCGATATTCTACTAATGGGATATTAAATTTTACATTATCTTCATCAACCACAACATTATATCCAAATACTACAACAATATATCCAAATACTACAAAATTTAATAGAATCACATCAAGCACTAAAATCGAAGTAAGTGGATTGGATGTCGATAATAGTGGATTGGATGCCGATAGTAGTGGATTGGATGCCGATAGTAGTGGCTTGGATGCTGATAGTAGTGGATTGGATGCTGATAGTAGTGGCTTGGATGAAGGTAGTGGCTTGGATGCCGATAGTAGTGGATTGGATGCCGATAGTAGTGGATTGGATGTCGATAGTAGTGGATTGGATGCCGATAGTAGTGGATTGGGTGCCGATAGTAGTGGATTGGATGATATAGAAGAAATTAATGAGATTGTTTTACGAAAATCATTATTCAATGGTTATTCAATGTCTGAACGTCCGGTAACTAATTTTTCAAGTAATATAAAGTTGACATATGGAATAGAAATAAAAAGTTTAGAATATTTTGATCAGAAGGGTGAAAATATTAAATTTAATGTGTGGTTAACGCAAACATGGAAAGATGAGTATTTAAAATGGAATAAAAAAGACTATAATTACAATTATCTTAATATTTATTCTGGTCAAATATGGATTCCAGATTTAGAACTTTATAACGCAGCAGCAGCCCCTAAAATATATGATACTAATGGTGGACTTAAACTATATAGTGATGGAACTATATTATGGGTTAGACCTACAACATATTCTTTTTCATGTAAATTAGATTTGAATATGTTTCCATTTGATGAACAAAGATGTACAATGACCTTCGGTTCGTGGAAATATAGTGCTAATTTTTTGGATTTGCGACCATTTAAAGATCATCCGAAATTTAAAAATATAAGTGTAGATGCAAAATTTTCACATAATGAATGGAATATTGTGGATACATATGTTGACCATGAAGATATTGAATATTTGTGTTGTCCTGATGAATTGTGGCCAAACTCATTTTATACAATTGTATTGAAACGTAATTATACTAAATATTTAGTAGTAATTGCTATGACATTACTAATAACAATAGCATCATTAGTTATATTAACCTTTTCAATGAAAAATTACACACGTACCTTTGTACTTGTATTTTTACCATTATCTATTATATGGTTACAAGTGTATATTTCAAGTAAAATACCAGTTATAGAGTATTATACATTGATGGAAAAAATATTGATAACGTGTTTTATAATTACTATATTGAATGCAATGGAAAGTGGATTTATATTTATAATTATAAACGAAAAAATCGAATGTTTAAATACATTTTATAACAAGATTATAAATAATAAAATTAAAAATTATAAAATTAAAAATGTCAAAATAATACATAATTCTAAAAATAACAATTTAGATATTTACAAAAATTTATACAAGCATCTTTTATGGTTAGATAATTGTTACAGAATTCTTATCATAAGTTGTTTTATAATTACAATAAGTATATTTATGACACCTAAATAGTATTGTATCCGTTATTTAATCTTTCCTTTTTTTTTTTCGATTTGTTGTATAACATATATACAAGTATACAAATAATAATTAAAAAAAAAATATATATTATATAACTCCTATTTTTTATAATACTTTTCGGTTGAATTGATGCTAAACAATTTTCACCACCTTCATAACATGGATAATTGTTAACAGTAAAATCTCTAACAGAAGCCCATGAACAATGACTCCCAAGTAAATATGAACCAAATGCTACATTCGCAAACCCCATATTTCCCCAATATTCACCCCATGAATTTCGAATAATCCAATATGATTTATTATTTTCATTTCCCCATCCTACAACAGATACAGCATGATTTATAGTTGTTGATGGTTTAGTTTCTTCTAATATCCCACGAGTATAATTAAATAGACCATTATCATCTATTTCACAACTAATTGGACCATTCATTAACTCTTTTTTCATAGAATCAATTCCAGATAACCCCCCATAGTCAGATATGGTAGCATTTGGATAATTTGACAAACCAACACATTTTCCATTATTATATGGATATGTAGAACATGTTCGTGCCACATTTTCAGGAAGACATTCCCAGTTTAATAATGGACATATTCCATAATTTATATCACTCGAACATGCCATATATGGATTAGATGTTTCATAGGATATTCCAGTTCCAGTCGTATCTGATATATATTTTAACCATTTGTATATATCATCAATTGATCCTCCTTTACAAGAACCAGCATTACCACAATTTAGTACATGTTGTACTGATAAATTGATATCAATCCCCTTTCCACCCCGCTTTATTTTAATTCTATCTGCCAATGATGATAATGACGCATGGGCCCAGCATGAACCACAATATTGTGGTATATGTTGATTTCTATTCATAGTACAATAATTAGTACCATTATAATCACACCAATTCAACTTATTAGGTGGTTCACTAATTAATGAATTTACACTATATAGTACTAATAAAAATAACATATTAGTTATTATTATAATAATAATTTTAAATAATTAAATGTATAATTACAATTTTAAATCATTTAAAGATAGATTTTATATATAAATTAATGAATGATATGCCAAAAGTTGATTCTATTACAGAAAATGTTAATGTAGAAGGTGTAGAAAATGTTAATGTAGAAGAAATAGAAACATTTAAATTCCAGGCTGAAATAACACAACTTATGAGTATTATTATAAATACATTATATTCTAATAAAAGCATTTTTCTAAGAGAGTTAATATCAAATTCATCAGATGCTTTAGATAAACTTAGATATATGTCATTAACAGACCCAGATGTATTAAAATCTGACCAAAAATTAGCGATTAATATCATTCCTGATAAAGATAATTCAGTATTACATATTGAAGACACTGGTATTGGTATGACAAAGGTCGATTTAATTAATAATTTAGGAACTATAGCAAAATCTGGTACAAAAGGCTTTATAGAACAACTAAGTAAAAAAAATGATTTGTCATTAATAGGACAATTTGGGGTTGGTTTTTATTCCGCATTTTTAGTTGCAAACACTGTAACAGTAACAACTAAACATAACGATGATGAGCAATATACATGGAGTTCAACCGCGGATGGTTCATTTACAATTAAATTAGATACAAAACAAACATTAAAAAGGGGTACTCGTATTACATTACATTTGAAAGAAGACCAAAAAGACTATGTCAAAGATAATATTATTAAACATTTAGTTAGAACACATTCAGAATTTATTAACTATCCTATATCATTAGCAAATTTAAAACAACGAGAAATAGATGTAATAGTTGAAGAAGATGAAGAAGATGTAGAAGGGGTAGTAAAGGATGAAGAAAAACAAACAACCGAAAAAAGAACAGAAACATATTCAGAGTATGAAGAATTGAATAGCATAAAACCTTTGTGGACCAGGGAACGACATAATATAACGAATGATGAATATACTAATTTTTATAAGTCAATTAGTGGTGATAAAGAACCACCATTAGCCGTTAAACATTTCAAAACGGAAGGTGACATAGAATTTAAAGCGATAATGTATATTCCTAGATATACAAATGTGGATGTTGTAAATAAACGAAAACAAAAACAAATGAAACTCTATGTGCGCCGTATATTTATAACGGACCGTTGTGAGGAATTAGTTCCAGATTGGCTATCATTTATTGTTGGAATTATAGATTCTGAAGACTTGCCATTAAATATATCACGTGAAATGTTACAAAAATCTAATATAATGAAATCAATTCGAAAACATATTATTAAAAAATCAATCGAATTATTTACAGAAGTAATGTCTGATGACTATACTTATAAAATCTTTTACAAACAATTTTCTAGAAATATTAAATTGGGAATCCATGAAGACCCAACCCTTAACAATAAATTGGGAAAATTATTACGATACAAATCTGCGAAAACAAATGATGAAATATCACTAGATGATTATATTACTAATATGAAACCAAATCAACATGAAATTTATTATATTGGTGGAGAATCTATAGAAATACTAAAAAACTCGTCTATTGTAGAAGGTGTTACTAGTAAAGGGTATAATGTACTATTTATGACAGATCCAATTGATGAATATGTTGTGAGATCATTGGACAAATATAATAATAAAGTATTACAACTTATAACAAATGAAAGTTTTGTATTACCATTTTCTAAAGAAGAAGAAGATCAAAATAAAAAAATACAATTAGACCATGATGTATTATGTACTAAAATGGTAAATATATTAAATGGGCGGTGTAGCAAAGTAATAGTATCAACAAAATTAAATAATTCACCATGTAGTGTTTTTACAAATGATGATAGTTGGTCTATTAATATGGAACGGATTATGAAAACACAATCTTTATCTAATAATCCAGAACAATTTTATATGGTATCTGAAAAAAATCTTGAAATTAATCCAAATCATCCGATTATTAAACAATTAAAATACAATTTAGAAACGGATAATATTAATGATTTAAATACTAATATAGTAAATCTGATGTATGATTCAGCATTAATTGAAGGTGGTATTACATTAGAAAATAAATTATTTTCTCAGCGTATTTACAACATGATTGAAATGGGACTTGGAACATCTAACAAAAATAAAATGAGCAATAGTGATGCTTTAGAACTATCTAATATTAATGACACTATTGGTGAAGACGAAATAAATAAAACACGCGATAAAGGTTCCAAAATTATTGAAAATATAATTAAAGAAATAGAAAAAGAACCAGATGACATCATTGAAAATGATACTCCTATTTTATTAGAAGAAGTAAATGTACAATCGGAAGAAGAAGTTAAATTAGATGAACCAATTGAATTAGTTGAACCAGTTTCAGATGAACCAGTTTTAGATGAACCAGATGAATTAGTTGATCCAGATGAATTAGTTGATCCAGATGAATTAGTTGAATTAGTTGATCCAGATGAATTAGTTGAACCAGATGAATTAGTTGAATTAGTTGAACCAGTTTCAGATGAACCAGTTTTAGATGAACCAGATGAATTAGTTGAACCAGTTTCAGATGAACCAGTTTTAGATGAATTAGTTGAACCAGTTTTAGATGAACCAGTTTCAGATGAACCAGTTTTAGATGAACCAGATGAATTAGTTGAATTAGTTGAACCAGTTTCAGATGAACCAGTTTTAGATGAATTAGTTGAACCAGTTTTAGATGAACCAGTTTTAGTTGAACCAGATGAATTAATTGAACAAAAAAAAGAATGTAATGATTCGGATACTGAGTTTTATTTAAATCAAATGGAATATTCGATTCAAGCATCAGTTGATACTATTGTATCAGAATCCAATAATGAACCAATAAATTAAAATATTGTTTTATAAATTTGATATTGTTTTTTTATTATTATTTAAATTAATGAATACAGTTATTTATACTTTGCCACAATTGTACAAAGCAATTGTTGTAGCAAGACCATCAAAAACATGTAAATCACCTTATTTAGCAGACATTCAGATTATAACTCGAAATAAAATTGGCAAAATGGTTTTCAATATAAGATCAAAAATTGTTATGGCACACACCCCAGCATTAGGATGTGCTGGTTTAGTGGCATCTGGAAAAATAGTATACGTTACTAAAAAAGAAAATACAAAAGCAAAATCAAAATATACTATATACCAAACAGAAATAGAAGAACAAGGAAAAAAAATTATCATTGGAGTAAACCCAAATATTTGTAATACTTTGTTTGAACATATATTACTAAATAATGTATTGGAAACATTTACAGATTACTCTATTAAACGAGAACATACAATAGGTAAATCAAGAATAGACTTTTTGTTGACTAAAGAAAAGAAATCGGTGTTGTGCGAAGTCAAAAATGTATGTTTAGCCTATTATGAAGATATTCCAATAAAAGAAATAAATAAACGCGATTATTCCAATCATGATATAAATTCTAAAATAGCTATATTCCCAGATTGTAATCGCAAAATACAAAAAAATCCGATAAGTCCAAGAGCAATAAAACATATTGATGAACTTATAGAAGCATCTAAAAATGGATATAAATGCTATTTAGCATTTGTAATACAACGATATGATTGTTCTTATTATAGCCCTTCTAAATTAGATCAAACCTATTACAAAAAATTACAATACGCATATAAAAATGGATTTCTTGATATTATTCCAATTCAAATAAAATGGATTGGATCACATGCTTATGTTAATAAAATATTGAAACTAGATAAAGACTTTATACACTAAGTTGATAAAATGATATATTATTCATAAATGCCTCGATGCCACCCATAATAGAACTTCTTGATGCTTTACCACCTTGTTTACCTAAATATGGGTCAAAAATATACCAATTTGATTTTTTTTGTAATTTGTTCCAATGTTGGTCTAAAGCATTTCCAGTTTGATGTTTTTTTTTTAATACTCCATTATTTTTTCTATTGAAATTTTCCATTTCTTTTTCCATTTTATTCTTAGATTCAGTTAAATCCAATAACAATCTATTATAAAATCGTTTATTAATAATATATGCAGATGATGTAGATGCTCTATTCACTTTTTTAACATGTGTATCATCAATATCCTTTAAAGATTTAAATGCGGTTGTTAATTGGATTATATCATATTTAGGGTACTTTTTTAAAAAATGGTTTATTTTTGCATCCACTTCTTGTTGTGGTTTATTAAATACAAAATCGTCTTCAAATACAACTACATCATTCAATTCCATTTCCTTAGCCTTTTTAATTGTTTTGATATGGCTTTTACAACACCCAATATGACCATTATATTTATTTCTAACAGCATCTATTCTTACAATTTTATCTTCTGGAATGTTCATTTTATACAATTCATTTGTAATCTGTTTTTTTCTATCTTTTCTATGTTCAAGATTTATATAAAAGTATTTATCAAAACTCTTTATTCCATTGTATGAATTAAATGATTCATTTGTCCCCGTACATATCATTAATGAAACACATATAATTAAAAAACATAATACGAAAATAATTATTTTCATTATTATTAACAACTATTTTTTATAGATACAACTATTATTTAAATGTATGTATATTTCAATGAAAAATATTATACTATTTATTTTTATACTTTTTATTCTTTTAGTAATGTACCAGAAATATGAACGGTTTTCAGACAAAAAAAGAAATTTAGTATTCACATCTGCTGGAAATAACACAAATTTCTATAATTTATGGACTAATAAAAATAGAAATTATGATATATGGGTTGTATATTATGGCGACAATCAATCTAAATATAATTTATATAAAGATAATGTTGATTTTATAGTAAAAAGGAAAGGCTCAAAATTTCAAAATTTTCATTATATTTACAATAAATATAGATCACAAATTGATAATTATGAAAGATATTTTATATTAGATGATGATATTATATTCAATACGAATGATATTAATAAAATGTTTAATATTTCGAAAAAATATGATTTATGGTTATGTGGACCAACATTCAAAAATGATGGTAGTGGAAAAATTTCTCATGCTATAACAAAACATATACCAAATAACTTTTTAAGATATTGTAATTTTGTTGAAGTTAATGTTCCATTATTTAATAAATATGGACTTACTCAATTAATGAAATATTACGATCCTATATTAATTGGGTGGGGGATAGATTATTTATATATATGGGCATTAACACACAATAAATCTATAGATGAATATAACCGAAAAATAGCTTTAGTGGATAGTGTTACATGTATAAATCCACATGATAAGAAAAAGAATAATAAACGAGAACTAAATAATATTCAAGATGTTGATAAACGAGTACATTTTTGGGATACAATAAAAAAAAAATATAATATTGGTAAAATAAACCAAATTATTTATCATTCTATAAAAGTTGAAAATAACTATGTATTATATAATAATAACATAAATGCTGGATTGTCCCATTTAACTTCTAATCTAAATGCTATTATTAAAGAGGCTTATTTTAATAACGAAACTTTAATAATTCCGATGTTTAATTTGGCAGGAAAACATAATAATGGAAATGCTATAAAATCGAATCTTTCAAAATATTATGACTATAATAATCTTACTGTAAATAATAAAAAATTTGAAGTCATATTAGATAAAAAATCAATAAACACTCAATCTATTAGAGTAGTAAATTTAATGAATCAACTATCTAGAAAGGATAAAAATATTATTCATTCAAATAAAGAAATAAATATAAATCTTCCATATAATAAATCCATAATTAATAAAGCCAAACAAATTAGTAATATTTTGCAAAAGTTTATGTGTATACATATACGCCGTGGAGATATTCTTAAATTAAAGAAAAATTTGAATAATGATACAAATGCTGATAGCATAATACATAAAATTCATAAATATAATTGGACACACAATATTTATATTATGACAAATGAAAAAGATTTAAGTATATATGATCCCATAATGAAAAAGTACAAAAATAAAGTATACTTTTATAAAGATTTCAATATATTAAATAAAATTAAGGATAATTATTATCTTTTTTGTATCGAAAATGAAATAATGAAACATGCTAATATTAAAATATCAACATTCAAAACAAATGGTTCATTTTATGATGATTATTTATCAAATATTAAGGGAGGACAATAATATCATTACAATTGAATTTACTAAATTTAAGTAGAACTATGGCACTATCCAGACAATCAATGTCATAAATCCATAATTTTTGAAAACAATTTGTATATTTAGTTTTTCTAACTCCGAGATGTCCATACTTCATTACTATTATAAAATATTTCAAAATAGTAATAAAACAATTATTAGAAAAATTGTATTAAATTATATTAAAATTATTATAATTAAAAATAATAAAATAGGTTTAACCATAGATGCATTCATAATATTATAATATTATTTATCAAACTAATTTTATTGAATATAGAAAACGATACAAAAATAGTAAAAAAATATTTTATATTATATAATTGTAATGATACAAATACTAGTAGGTATTTTATTATTATTAATTTTGGTATATTTATTACATTCAAAATATAATTTAGAAAATTTTAAACAACCTAGTATTGATTATTATATATTAACAAGAAACATTGATAAAAATATGATTAATGTATATAATAATTTAATACCTCAAATTAAATTTATATCGGATGATAAACCAACTATTATTGATGATACTATATTTTATTATGATGATAGTATTATAGAAAAACAAAAATTTTTATCAATGCATAGTAAAATTAAAATAACAGCGTGGGATAAAATGATTTACCATTTATCAAAAAAAAATGATAAATCATATTATTGGATAATTGAAGATGATGTATTTTTAAATACTAATATTAAATCATATTTAGATTCTTTTAATAATGATGATAGTGATATGATAATATTTGGTTGGTATAAAGAATTTCCGAAACCTTGGGCCCATTGGAATAAAAACAAATTTTTAAAAAAAAAAATATTAACATCATCTTTAAACACTATTATAAGATGTTCTAATAAATTAATAAAAAAAATATTAGAATATAAAAAAAAATATGAGTCACTTTTATTTCATGAAATATTATTTGGTTCTATTGCTAGACAATATAAATTAAAAATTAAAATAGTAAATAAATCTAATATATTTAATAGTGCTTTTAAAGATAAAAAATTTAAATCAAATAAATTAGAATATTATGACTCTAAAAAAAATTTTATTATAAAACATCCATTAAAAAAATGGTATAATTTATAAGTTATTATCTAATTTTGCTATAGAACCATTACTTCTTATTCTTTTTCCAACTAATTTGAGTTCTTTATTTTTAATATTATATTTGTTAAGTACAAATTTAAGAAATTTTTCTGCGTGAAGTGGTTTTTTAGTTGATTCTAAAAAATCGGAAACATCATCAAGTCTATTAGCATATTTTTCCATTGTATTATAATTACCGATTGCTATTCTATCATTTACTCCACCCCATTTATGCCAATAAGGAGTAAGAATAATATTTGAATGTACATTTTTATTAATATATCTTATATCTAATTTAGTTGTATATTTTAAATCAGGTCGTAAAAATATTAAATATTCATAATTATTTTTTGTTGATTCTACTAATTTCCAAACTTGTTTTAAACTATTTAATTGTCTAATAAAATTTGTAGTACTAGCATGATTATTGTTCCAAGCATCGCCATATTTTTTTATATATTCATAATCATACGATTTATCAAATTTATCTTGATTATCTATTTTATAATACGTTGGATTTAATAATTTCCATTCATTCTTATCTAATTTTGAATTCTCATTACTTCGGATTGATATAAGATGTTTTAAATTATATGTATGTAAAAATACATCATATTCAATATTACTGTTTTTTAAAGGTTGAAATATATTAGTATTAATGCTATCAATTGTATGTTTTAATGACCGAGTTAATCCAAAAAAACAAATCGCAACTCGTGTTTTATGATTTGAACTATTATAGAATTCTTCTTTGTACTTAGTTAATAGCACAATTAATAGTATACAAACCAAACAAAATACTAGTTTCATATAATTATATACTAATTTTATTTTAGGAAACTGTTTTTAGTTTTAATTTAAGATGAGCAAGAACACTATTTACATTATTTATATTTTTAATATAATTTGGTGGGTATCTTTTTCGATTACCTTGCCATTTTACATTTTTATTAGCACGTATTTTAAAAAAATGTATATCAGTTGGTTTTCTTTCTATATTAGCATTTGTTAATGATTTTTTTACTAAATATTCATAATCTTTGTTAATTGGTAAATATGATTCAATATTTTCATATCTTTTTAATAATGGTAATAATGACCCACATTTACCAAAATAAAAACCATTTGTATACCCATCCCCATCATTTACTTGAGAAGTATAAATATAATCATTTTTGAAACAATCATCAAAATGATTTAAATTCAGTGGGGTTGCTATATAATAATCTGGACCACACACTAATGCTAATTTATATTTTATTTTATTTTTTTCTAAGAATTTTCCTACACGATATTCACTATACATTTGTCTTAAAGCATTTCGTATTAGTTTTTTACTATAATCATTTCTAAATTTACATTGTATTTTACTACACAACTTATCAATAGTTTTATCTAATTCATGTTGGTTATATTCTTCTTTAATATCATATGGTATAATATTAATATCATTTTTATTAAGTTTTACTCCATCCACTTTTGTATCTCCAACATCTAAATTAAATATATAGATATCTACGCTATATTTTTCCTTTAATTTTTGAATTATATGTATATTAATCGATTCCCATGTATATTTTATTGATCGCGGTATAACCCCAAATAAACAGACAACAACACGTGGTTTTGTCTGTTTATTTGGGGTTATACCGCGATCATTATTAAAATGTTCTTTGTACTTAGTTAACAGTAAAATTAATAGTATACAAACCAAACAAAATACTAGTTTCATATAATTATATACTAGTTTCATATAATTATATACTAATTTTATTTTATAAAATCTAATAAGTAAATTTATAATTACAATATTAATGTATCTAATTCTTCATTAAACTTCTTTTTTATTGTCCATCCAAGACTTTTAATTTTATCATCACTAATCCAGTATCGTGTATCATTAAATGGTCTATCTTCAACAAATGTTATAAATTCTTCTATACATTCGCTATTTTTAATTTTTTTTATTAGAATCTTAGATACATCTAATACCGAATATTCATCTTCGCTACCAATATTGTATATTTCTCCAATAGTCCCATTATTCAATATTAATTTAAAAGCATTACATAAATCATCTACATGTAAAAATGATCTTATAGTTTTACCTTCTCCATGAATTGTTAGCCTTTTATTTTCTTTTAACAGTTTAATAAATTTAGGTATAAGTTTTTCATGGTATTGATTTTTACCATAAATATTATTGCTTCGTGTTATTATTATTGGAAATCCAAATGAATGATAATAGGATTGTACTATTAATTCTGCCCCAGCTTTAGTTGCAGCATATGGATTTGTAGGACATAATATTGACGATTCTGTTTTCTTTTGTTCGAAATCATCAGTTATACATGATTCACCATAAACTTCATCTGTTGATATATGGATAAATTTTTGTATTTTATTATCTCTAATATGATAATGATAACAACAATCTAATAGATTATGTGTTCCTAAAATATTATCATGGGTATATTGTATCGGATTAGAAAAACTATTGCATACATGGGATTGAGCAGCAAAATTGATCACATGTGTTATTTGGTGTGTTTCTAAAATAGTATTAATTAAATCTTTATTACCAGTATTTCCTTTTATAAATATATATTTATGGTGATTTCGTATATTTTCATCAATATATGTTTCATTAGCACAATAGTACAATGCATCTAAATTTACTAATTTATTTATAGTAGGAATATCAAAAATACTATTTATAAAATTAGATCCAATAAATCCACATCCACCAGTTATTAAAATATTCATTATACGATTTTATTATATTATATTATTTATAATGGATATTAATTATTGGGAAAATTTATAATTAATATATCCATTTATATTATTATGATTGATTGGGTACCTAAAAAATATATAAATAATAATTTAGTAAAAAAATATATAGAACTTTCATCAAAAAATAATCAATTCACTAATGGTGGTCCTATAGTAACATTATTAGAAAATTTTATTAAAAATAAGTTTAAAATAGATGATAATAAATCTGTAATAGTTGTAAATAATGGTACATTAGCTATACATGTTTTAGTTACAGCAATTGAATTATTTAATAAAAAGGATTATAATTGGGCGACACAATCATTTACTTTTCCACCATCATCACAAGGGCCTCTTAAAGATGTAAAAATTTTAGATATAGATGATGGAGGGGGATTAGATATTAATGAAATATCAGAAGATACAAATGCTATAGTTGTAACTAATATATTTGGAAATGTAGTAGATATTAATAAATATGAAGAATATTGTAAAAAAAATAATTTAATTCTTATATTTGATAATGCTGCTACATCTTTTACATTTTATAATGGTAAAAATTGCTTAAATTATGGTGTTGGAACTACAATTAGTTTTCATCATACTAAACCATTCGGATTTGGAGAAGGAGGTGCTATAATAGTTGATACAAAATATGAAAAAACAATTAGATGTTTATGTAACTTTGGTATTGGATATAGCGACACAGAATATTTTTTAAAGCAAGGGTCTAATTTCAAAATGTCTGATATATCAGCTGCATATATTCTTCAGTATTTAGATAATTTTGATGAAATTGTTAAAAAACATAAAAATTTGTATAGTTATGTTGTTCGTAAGTTAAAAAACATAGAAGGTATAACATTATATCCGAATTTTAGTTCAGAGACACCATTTTTATCATGTTTTTGTTTATTATTTGATAATTATGATGACAATATAAGAATAAAGTTATTAGATAATAATATTTTTTGTAGAAAATATTATAACCCATTAAAGAAAACAACTAAAACTATGGAAATATATAATAAAATATTATGTATACCATGTACAAAAGATATGATAGAAAATGATATAGATAAAATATTTAATATAATTTAATTGTATTTGTATAAAATAAACTCATTTGAAAACTTTTTTGGCTTTTTATTTATTAGATTGTTTTTCATATATATTATTTAATTAATTCTAATTTATAATTTGATATATCAATATTTTTTCTCAATTTCTTTTTTATATTTTCTTTTTTAATATTACTATATTCAATATTTTTTTTAGTATTATATATATTCGGTTCCCATCCAATATGATCTAATTTATTGTATTTTGTTGTAATTGATTTATAATTATTTAATTTTAAAAATAAATGTATATTAGAATCACTTAATCCATGAAATTTTTTTTCACCTAAAGCTATTGCTGAAATCAGTTTTTTATTTAATACATCCATTATAAGTTTATTGTAAATATTTTTACTAAAAATCATAAATTGAACTCCTGTTTTTCGAATATTATACTCTTTTTTAATTAAAGGGTCTAATACCCATTTATTAATTTTATTTTGTATTTTTTTATATTTAGGTAAATTTGTATATAAGTCTATAGCACAATATGGAAAATTATATTTATTAATTATGTAAAATGCTTCGCTAAAACATTCTTTATCTAATACTACATCACCTTCTGTTAAAGCAATAAAATCATATTTATTAATAATATTTCTATAATCTTTACTAAAAAGTTTTATTAAACCTGCTATATTATGTTTAGTAAAAAAATGTTTGTAAATTTTATATTTTTCGGCTAATTTTTTTATTTTATTAGAGTATTTTGACTCGATTTCTATGAATATAATATCATATTCGATACTATTATTTTTTTGATTTTTAATACTAATAATAGTTCTCTCCACAAAATCATAATTAAAAAATACTTTCATTATGATTAACATTTTTTTTTTTTTTTTATTCGTATATAGTTCATTCGTCTTATTTGAATTATTTATAAAAACTAATATAAATAAAATAATACACAATAATAAAATAAGTAATCTATTTAATTTAAAACTCATATATATATGTTATTATTTTATAATTTAGATAATATAAATGAACTAAATATAAACTACCCAGATATTTATTTTACACCTGAATATGGAAAAGCGTGTGAATATTCTGATAATGCTATTTGGGAATTATGTAAATATAAGGATTTAATTTACGTTTATCTAAAAAAACCAATCGAGTTTGATAATAATAGATATTATAATTTAATAACACCATATGGATATTCTGGTTACTATTATGAAAATAAAAATACATATGATGACTTTATACCTTTATTTAGAGAAGAAGCAATAAAACGCAATTATATTACAGAAGTACTTAGACAAAATCCATATTTAGACATTAAAATAGAAAATTATGAATTAATATCAAGTAAAACATTATATGCCGCTAATTCAATATCTTATGAAGATTATATTAATTCTATAAAAAAGTCAACTAGAAAAAATATTAATAAAATAAATAAGAGTAATTATAACTATAAATTTATCAAACTAAATGAAGGGGATTTAAAAAAATATAATTTTTATGAACTTTATAATTTAACTATGGAAAGGAATAATTCAAAACCATATTATTATTTTAATCAAGATTATTTTGATTGTTTAGAAAAAAATGATAATACTTATTTATCTATATTAAATTTAAATGATAAAATAGTTGGATTACAATTAATTTTCAAATATAATAATTTTATACATGTTCATCTAAGTTGTGATGATAGAAGTTCTAATTTAATAAAATTGGCTTTAATAAATGGATTAGTAAAGCATAATGTTAATGATAAAATTATATTTATATTTGGTTGTGGAATTAAAGAAGGCGATACATTGGCATATTTTAAATCGGGTTATTCCAATAAAAATTACAAATATGTAATTTATAAAAAATAAAGGCACTAATTATTTTCAAAGATATAGAAACTACAAATTTAAATTAAATTTGTAAAATAAATCTTTATCATCTATTAAAACAAAGTTCATTTTTTTATATAAGTTTTGTGCAATAATGTTATCTTTATGAACATTCAAATTTATTGATTTAAGTTTCACTATATCTTTAGCATATTGTAAAATTAATTTCATACTTTCTTTACCATATCCATTACCTTTATATAATTCATCAATATATATATGAAACTCTGATGTTTTATTAATATAGTCTATTTCCGACAATATTGTACTTCCAATAATTTTATTATTTTTATGTAAGCAAATCGCAAATCTTATAGTATTTGTTTCACAACTTAAACTATTCCACCATTTTATTTCATCTATAAGTGTTCGTGTTTCAAATTTTTTTTTAGTGGGTGTATATATCCAATTGTTATTATTTTTTTTTATTTTATATATTTCTTCTATATCTGATATATAAATAGGTCTTAAATAAATAGTCATAATAATAATTATTAATATATTTATTTAGGAATGTTAACGTCAGTATCTTTTTTACAAGTAATTTTTGGAATAAATATAACATTGTACTTTTTCTCTTTCACTTTTTTATTAATGTGACCTAATATCTGCTTATCTCCAGGAGGAATTTTATATTCTTTAATTTGTTTATTTTTAATTTTATTAATAATATCTAACCTTGATTTTTTAATTTTTAAAATATCATCACCTATTGATTTTAAATTAATACATAATGTAGAATGAACCATATTTGCAGGTTTAGGTAATAAATTATTATAATGAATTTTAGTTATACTATTATGTTCTCTAGGTAAAATAGTTTTTTTATAATGTGATTTAGTAAAAATAAAATCTATTTTAGGGTACTTTTTAATTACATTGTAATATTGTTTTACATGATCTTTGGTCCATTCATCATCATCATCACAATGAAGATAATATTTAAATCCCATTTTTTTTGCTTTTAGAATACCATTGTAGTTTGAATTTAATCCACCACAACTCCATTTGTTTGTTGCTATTTTAAAATATCCTTGTCTAAATGATATAGGATAATTCTCAGCAACAACTTTATTTTTAAAAAGAGAACTGGCATAGTTAAATTCTTCTTGGTCATCGTAATCATCACCATTTAAAAAAATCGTAAAATTTTTATAAGTTTGATTATTCATTATATTTGCTATATTTTTTAAATTTTTTATAGAACTACCATCCTTTCTTTTATAAGTACAAATTACAACCGCAAATAATTTATCATCATTAGTACTATTAAATGATTCTTTCTTTTTAGTTATTAATAAAATTAATATTAACACAATTAATAAAAGTAAAAATAAAATTATTTTATTCATTTATAATAATGAAATATTTAGTTTATGGTGGAAATGGTTGGATTGGTTCTATGATGTGTAAATTATTTAATGAACAACATATAGATTATAGTATTGGACAAATCCGGGTTGATAATGATATATCTTTAGAAG
>Ga0257126_1000791_pt1 | contig 24635 bp, 24 predicted proteins | sample SI060_120mmetaG_FD_190151 | JGI IMG/M metagenome (GOLD analysis project Ga0257126, IMG submission 190151) | Marine microbial communities from Saanich Inlet, British Columbia, Canada - SI060_120m | ecosystem: Environmental > Aquatic > Marine > Inlet | place: Canada: British Columbia | collected... | reverse complement strand
ATATTCAAAAATACCTTTTAACATATTTATTTTATCTTTATGTGGACTATATTTTTCAACAAAATTTATTAACTCTGATTCAAAATTATTTTCTGGATTATCTATGATTTCATTTAATAAACTTCTATCATCATTTTTTTTAAGATGAATACTAAAAACTCTTCTCCAATGAATTGTACTTTTTCTATTTGTTAAAATAGTTAAGAATGCTAAAAAATCTTTTATATGTTGCTTATCCAATAGAGATATTCCTAAATGTTTTGATACTGGTATATTATATTGTATTAATTCCTTTTCAATGTCGTTCAATAATCCATTTTTTCTTGCCAAAATTACCATATCAGAATATTTTATACCATTTTTATGTTTATTTTTTATATCCTGAACAACATATTGATATTGTTCTTTTCTATCTTTAAACTCTATCACTTTAGGCTTAACACTAATATTTGTATTAAATGCTTTAATATTCTTATCGTATTGTTTTTTGTTATTTTTAATTAAATCCTGATAAAAAGAAATTATATTCTGACTAGAACGATAATTTACTTCAAGTTTATAAATTTTTGTACTGGTAAATATATCTTGAAAATTTTTAATATATTCAACATTACTTCCTCTAAAACTATAAATAGATTGTGAATCATCTCCTACTACCATAATATTACTTTTTTGAGAAAAAGATAAAAGAATTTCATTTTGAATTTGATTAATATCTTGATATTCGTCAAAAAAAATATGTTCAATCTGTTCTAAAAAAGAATTAAATTTTTTTGTTTTAGATAATTTACAAAACTTTATCATAAGATCATTAAAATCAACTAAATTTTCTATTTTTTTCTTTTTTTCGTATTCATTAATTACTAATGAAAAATATTTTTTATATTTGAGTAAATTAAATTTTTGTAAGCTTTTATCTAAATTAAAGGGGAAGTAACAAGAAGAATTATCATATATATTTTTAACATTTTTTTTTACTACTTGGATTAGATCATCATCTATATCTTCATCTTCAAGTGTTTTAAATGTTACTTCTTCTATTAATTCTCTCATATCTTTATCATCTATTACAGTATAATTTATTTTATTAAAATCTTGTAGTAATCTAAATCCTAGACCATGCATTGTTCCTACATAATAAGGGTATTGATTTGGTAAATGTTTAGAAATACGATCTAACATTTCTCGACCGGCTTTTTTAGTATAAGTAATTAAAATTATTTTACTAGGATCTACTTTTTTATTTATTACCAAGTTAATATATCTAGAAATTAAAGTATGTGTTTTACCAGAACCAGGACATGCTATCACTAAAATATTTCTCTCAATTGATTCTACAATTTCTTTTTGTTGATCATTTAAACTAATATCATTATAAATATCTTTTTTATTCTTTTCTAATTGTAGATTGTCTAATCTTGATAATTCTAATTCTAAATCTATAATTTTTTTTTGATATTTATTATATTTTTTTTTTAATAAAGACCTTTCTTCATTTATAGTCATAATATAATTTATAAATTTTTGTTTAATTATAAATTATTTTATCAATTATATTAATGAATGAAAAAGTAACTAATTTTCAAAGTACTTTAACAGAATCAAGTTATAATTTAGATGTTTCTATATCTAATATAACTAAAACATTAAGAATTTTTTTGGGTCAATTCCCAGGTATATTAGAATTATTTAATAGTTTTGATAACACAATTGAATTATTATTACAAGATAGCACTGTAGAAAACAGTTTTTCAAAAATAGATCTTTCAGAAGACGAAAAAACATTAGTAGGAATTAATTTAGTTGGAATATCAAAGTTAAATACAAAAAATTGCTTTTTTTCAATGTGTAATACTTTTGATTCATATATACATTTTGAATTAATTTCAATAATAACAAATAATAATTCAGATTTAGAAAAATTAAAAACAGAATTTGATAAAGCATTAAATAAAAATATAATATCATTTGACTCTAAATTTGTCAAAAATAATAGTAATATTAATTTAGACATCCAGTATAAAAAAGCAAATGATTATATTGTTTTTAATCCACAAATATATGAATATCCAATAAATGATTTATATTATAATGATATCGATGACGCATTTGAATGTGATAATAATAAGTATAAATTTCCAGATCCTAAATATGAATTATCATATACAATGAAATTAATGAAAAATAAAAATAAATCATATAAAATTGTTTTACAAAATTATAATCAATTATCATCTAAAGTTATAAGTAATTTAAAAAAAATACTTATTAATCATTATTTAGAAATTGAATAATTGTTATTTATAATAATAACCTAGTAAAATAAAATAATAAACAATAACAAGTATTGTTAAAAATTCTAATTTTTTTTTAAATATTCCTTCATTTATTGATAAATATGGATTAACAATTCTATAAATAAATCCTTGTTCCTCTTTTTTACCAGTTAGTTTTTGTTCTAATCTAGTAATTCCGCAACTACCATCTACCTTCCATTTAAAATAAATATAAATTAAAATTACAAGAGCGTTTCTACAATTATCTTTTGAAAAATAAGGACTAACTAGTAAAAATATAATTAATAATAAATGAAATAATTTAATCAAATTAACTAAAAGATTCATAATATATATATATATATATATTATAAATTTATTCTACAATTATTGTACTAATTTACCAATTTACCAATTACAACAGCATAAACTAAGTAACAACTACTACAGCAACATGCGGCAATAGCATGTAAAACTTTGTTACTATCTTGATTTAAAGCAATATGTAATGCAGAAATTATAACTAAACAATTTGCTAATATTTTAAATATTAATCTTAATGCAAAACTTTGTAAACTAAAATGTTCTTTTTGATTTTTACCAGAAGTTGTAGTTGTAGGTTTAGGTTTTGTTATTTCAACAATGTCGCTTATTAAACCAAAAATTCCACCAACATTTGAGTCTTCACTCATATATATATAACTATAGATATTTTTTATAGTAAAATAACATTTGACCAAGAATTTTTACTTGATGGGCCAACTTTTTCTGTTAAAAAATTTTTTAAACTTTTTTTAGAAGGAATTTCTAAATTATTATATTCTCGCTGTACCCAATCTGATAGAGAAGAATAAAATTGACTTGATTTAATTACATCATCACTATTTTCACTTTGACTTACACAATTACTAAAATATTGTTCAAGTAATTCTTGTTCTTCTAAATCTTCATGATTTGTATTTTCAACCTCATCAGATACATGATTTGTATTTTCAACCTCATCAGATACATGATTTTCTTCTAATTCTACTTCTTGATCATTTAAATTATTACACAAATATTGCACTAAATCAGACACTCCGTTATTGTGAAATTGGGTTAGTTGACTTTCTAATTTATTTAAATTTGTATTATCATTAACCATCATATGTGTTCTTATTCTTAAAATTAAAGTGTTTAATAATCTTCTATTACCCATAAGTAATTCTAATAAATCTTCAGATAAATTTAATGGTTCCATAAAAGATAAAACTTCTTCACTAGATTTTCCATGCCTTAATAACATATCAACTGTTTCTATGTTAAACATTAGTTCATTTAAACTATTTTCCATTAATCATAATATATTTATCTCTTTACATATTTTAATTTAAAAAAATTGATAAAATATAAAATTAAATTATTACCTTTTAATGCTTTCTATTTTAATATCAACAATTCTAATTAGTTCTGCTTATGGATTTTATCCATATGAAACAGATTTCACTTTGAAATACTTTAATGATAGTAACTGTACAAATATTGAAAAAACAACAGATATTCCATTGTATTGTGATGATTTTAACATTATCGATGAGTATCCATCTTGTTGCTGGTCAATTTTAAGAGACTTTCAATTAGATAATAATTCTACATTTAATTCTTGCTATCAGTATGAATCAAGAAAATCAATATCATATGATTGTGTGCCAACAAATAATAATATTGTAACTGAAAAAATATTTTTCTTAATTGGTCTAATTGCTATGACAATCATTTTAATATTTATATTTAGTTATTGTATTCACCAGTGTATTTTATCAATCAGGGGAAGAAACAAAAGTTTAAGTGTACAATATTCTCCAATTTAAATCATTTAATCTATTTTTTTATCAGACATTATGTTAATTGCTATATTTTTAAAGTATGTTTCGTTTTTATCATTAAATATTTCTAACCATTCTTTTGAAAATATATTTTTACCCATATAAGAATTATATAAAGCTTCATCAGTATCAACTTTTTTTATATAATTTATTAAATCATCCTCATTTTCAAAATCATGTGCATTTATAAATGTTTCTGGATTAAAATCTTGGGTAACTGTTTTTGAACCATAATATATAGGAATACAATTTGCTTTATAAGCATCTAAAATTTTTTCAGTTGTATATCCGGGATAACAACTATTTTCATAAGCTATACAAAACTTAAATTTTTTTTGAAAATTCAATTTATTTACTACTTTTGTACCTATATTATTCATACAATCTCCTCCACAGTCTACTTTTTTATATTTAGATAATTTTTTACAAAAATTATTTCTAAATTTTACCCTATTTGAATAAACAAAACAACAAAATGTTGATGTATCTTTTTTTGATAAAACCATATTTTTATCATATCCATATAAAATCCATAATGGTAATCGTATATTATTAAATGTTTTATCATGATCAAAAGTAATATTTAAATCTATGTTTTGTATAGGTCTTGTATTTTCTCCTGTATAAAATATTTTTTTAATATTCTCATTTTCATTTTTATATAATTTTTTTTTATAATAATATTTAAATCTTGAAAATATTATAATATCAGGTTCATTTTTTACAATTACAAATTTAAAATTATATTTTTTTAATAATTTAACAAAAAAATTATTATTTTCATTAAATCCTGTCCAAAATGCTTTAAATTGAATTCTTTTATTTTCCATTATATATATATATATAAAGATTTATAAAAAGATCAATTATAATCTAAAATGTTACGATTATTATTATATTTTTCATTTATAGGAAACATAATAGCACAATTTAGGGATCCAGTGTTAACAATTGCTCCTTCGCCTATCAGACCATTACCTACATTTGGACCGATTGTTCCTGTAAGAACAATTAGACCAATTTTAACAACTATTCAAAATACAACTATTCAAAATATAACAACAACTATTTCTACAATACCTACACAAACTACTGAACCTGATAATGAAACAATAAATGAAGATTTTGATCCTAATTTATTCTTTTTAATTATACCATCAGGTTTAGTATTACTATTTTTTATTTATTTATGTTTAAAAAAGAAAAGACAACATCTTAATGTTGTTAATATAGATTTAAATATTGAAAATAAAATACCAGTACCACCTGTACAAACTGACCAACATGAACTTACAAATCAACCTTCAAACGTATCAGAACATTTTTATGAAGAAATAGATTATGAAGCTAGATATGAAATGCCTATTACACGTGGTGTTAATTATGACAATATAATAGAGGAAAATGAATATGGTACATAGGTTACCACAAGTATTTAAAATTATTTGTTAGTTTTCATAGTAAAAAATTGATTTAATGAGATATTATTAGTATAGTAATATTAATATGTGCGGCATTTGGTCTATCATTGAAAAACAAACAGGTAAAGATATTAAACAATTACTAGGTGATTTTTGGAATATCAAACATAGAGGTCCTGATAATTCACATTTAGAAACATTTGATATTGTTTCTATTGGATTTCATCGTCTTGCTGTTATGGATACTAGTTTCAAAAGTAATCAACCATATGTTCTTAGAGACAGAACAAGAACTATTGTATTTGTATGTAACGGCGAGGTTTATAACTATATGGAATTAGATAAAAAATATAATTTAGATGTAGGTACTAGCGATTGTTTAGTTTTGCCTAAACTATATATCCAAATGACAAATGATACAAATTTAACAGACCCTGTTAAAAGTTGGGTATCTATGTTTAATCATGAAATTAAAGGCGAATATGCTTTTATGTTATATGAATTTGATGAAATGATGAAACTATCAAAGTATTTTATTGGTAGAGATCATGTAGGTGTAAGACCATTATATCAATGTAAGATTAATGATGAAATTGATTTTTACTCTTCCGAAGTTAAAGGCATGATTTCATATAATGAACCAGTGGAAGAATATCCACCTGGTTCAATAAAAGAGGTTATTAACAATACATTCAACTATAGTCAAAAATATTATACTTTTACTGATATTTATAATGAACAAATATTAATGTATCCTAGTTCACAAAATGATCATATACTAAATTCAATTAGACAATCGTTAATTAATTCAGTTAAGCGAAGACTCGATGCTCATCGTCCATTAGCTTTTCTACTATCAGGAGGTGTAGATAGTAGTTTAGTAGCAGCAATTAGTGCTAAATTACTTGGACAACCAATAAGAACATTTTGTTGTGGTATGAAAGGATCTACTGATATGATCTATGCAAAGAAGGTAGCTGATCATATAGGAAGTAATCATACAGAAGTATATTTTACAGAAGAAGAAGGCTTAGAAGCATTAGAAGATGTTATTTACTCGACTGAAACATGGGATACAACTTCAGTTAGAGCATCCGTACCACATTATATACTTGGTAAATATCTTGGAACAGATACCGACTGTCGTGTTGTTCTAGCAGGTGAAGGACCTGATGAGATTTGTTCATCATATCTATTTAATTATTATGCCCCCGATTCTGATTCATTAGATAAAACTGCAAAACAATATGTTAAAAATATTCATATGTATGATGGTAGAAGAGCAGATAGATGTTTATCACGATGGGGATTAGAAGCACGATTTCCGTTTTTAGATCCTGAATTTATTAGAACATATTGGAAAATTCCAGCAGAGGATAGACATCCTAAAAAACATGGGTTTGAAAAATATTGGTTAAGAAAAGCATTTGATGGTTTAGATTTACTACCAGATGAAATTCTTTGGAGAAAAAAGGAAGCATTTTCTGACGGTGTAAGTGCTAACAAAAAATCATGGTATACTATTATTCAGGAATATGTAGAAGAACATTATGATCAATCAAATAGTAAAGTCCTCTTAGATATTGTTAAATGTAATATTCCTGTTACAAACGAAGCTTGTTATTTCAGGAACATATTTATTAACAGACTTGGATTATCAAAGGATAATATTATTCCAAATTATTGGCAACCAAAATGGGATAAAAATGGAAACGAAATTCAAGATTATATTGATCCATCTGCTAGAACACTTGACGTTTATAGCACATGAGATAAATATTTAAAATTGTTTTATATAATTATATATATAATTATATGAAATTACTTTATAGTTTAGATGATATTAAAAAGAACTTGAGAACAGGTGATGTTATTTTATTTGACTCTAGAAATAAATTTCCACTTAGTTGGTTTGATTCACTAATTAAATTTTTTACTTCAAGTAACTATAATCATATAGCAATGGTGCTGAAAGATCCTCATTTTCTTTCTACTAAACAAAGTGGTACAACTTATGAAATGTTCGATGGGCTTTTTGTATGGGAATCAAGTTGGGAAGGTGAACCTGATCCTCAAGATGGAAAAATAAAGTTAGGTGTCCAAGTTACAACTTTAGAACAAGTATTAAAATCAAATGGAGGAACAGTATTTATAAGAAAACTTGAATGTTCACAAGAATTATATGATAACACATTTACAGATGAAAATCTGTTGAAAATACATGAAATTATTTATGATAAACCATATGATTTAAATCCATTAGACTGGTTATCTGCTTTATTTAGAGTTAATTTTTATCCAAAAAAGACAGATAGATTTTGGTGTAGTGCTTTAGTTGGTATAATTTACAGTAAGCTAAAGATTATGAAAGAATATACGGATTGGACTATTATGAGACCTTCTGATTTTTCTCTAGAAGATAAAAATCAAAATATTAATTTAAATGAAGGATTTAAATTATCAGAATATCAAATTGAATTCCTTGGATAATAATATTTAACTTATTTTTTTTTCATAAATACTCCTAAACCAACAACACCTCCCATTAATATTAATGAAATAATTGGATTATTTACGAGGAAATAAACTATTAATGTAAAGACAAATGTTAGTAGTATAGATGCACCAATACTTATAACTTTATATAATCCTAATATTAATTGACCAAATACTGATACAAAAGGACTAATTAATTTTAATATTGGAGTTTCAGCAATAATTGTTGATGAACCTTCTATAACAACTCTAATAGGTTCAATTAGCATTTGTAAACCACCAGCTAATAATAAAAATGTTAATAATCTTCCTAACCATTTTTGAACGGTATTAGATGACCGTCTTCTTTTTTTTATTAATTCAATTACTTCATCTTTTGTTCCTGGTTCTAGATGATATAGTTTAAATTCAAATTCTGAACCATAATTATTATCTTCTCTTTCTTCTAAAAGTTCAGTTATATCTGTTACCACAAAATCTTTTTCTATTGTGAAATACATATGAACAATTTTAACATTTGGATTATTATCTACACCTACAACTTCATTTCTCAAATTTTTATTCTCTGTTGATAAATGATTAAGTAGATTTTTTAAGTTTTCATCATTTATATTTAAATAATCTTTTATTTCTGCTACAGTTGAACCAAATTCTACATTTATTTCATCATCTCCAAAATAATTTATTTCTGGTTTATTTAATTGTTTATAATAAGATTTTTTAGTTTTTGGATCTATTTGTTTAATGAATTTTTGGATTGATTGTCTAACAAAAATATATTCTGATCTTGCTATTTTTTTCATTCCTTTTTTAATTGACGGATATCCTTCTTTGCTATATTCAGGTATATTAAAATTAGTGTTTTTGTTAGCATCTTCAACTGATACACCTGTAGTGGTTACATCAGCAGCTGCAGTGGTTACATCAGCAGCTGTAGTTGTTGTAAATGATTCTGTAGTTTCTGTTACTTGGACTTGAGATTTTAGTAAACCTTCTTTAAATTTATCTTCTACTTTTTTAACACCTTGTTCTAAATTTTTCAGTTCTATTCTATTGGATTTATTATTAACTTCTGTTTTTACTATCATAGGTAACCAAATAGTTATACATACCAATCCTACGAACATAAGTATTACTGATCTTTTAGCTTCTGCTACACTTACCATTATATATAGTATTATAGAAAATTATAATTAATTTTATATATTTTGATATTCTATATTTTTATTATTATCTTTTTTACAACAATTAATATAAAAACAGTTTAACAAACCTAAAAAAAATATTAAAAACATATTACCTATTAAAAATCCAGCAATAATTGTAATATGATCATTGATTAATATTTTGTTATCACAAATATAATAAAACAAGTAAAAATTCCCAGCTAAACTTGATAATATTAAAATAAAATTAATACAACTAAATTTAAAAGATTCATCAACGTTTTCAACACAACAAGACAACATGCCCGACCATAATTTTTTAAAAATAAAATATAATACAACTGTTAAATTAACAAGTTCTGAATAAATTATACAACCTAATGCTACTTTCTGATAATTATCATATTGTGAAAATGTTATATAATCTTTTTCTTTTATCATTAAAATACCACATACAAGTGTTGTTATTAAAGTAGAAAATGTTATAATACATTGAACTATTTTAAATGACATTAATATAATTATTTTTAATTATTTAAATAAATTTATCCTATTTATATCAAATGTTAATAATGGATAATTTATTTTTTCAGATAGATCCCTTACAAATTGTCTAACATAAAATCCTGATGATACATTTATTTCTACAGGAATTGAAATTAAATCGTCTATGTTTAGTTCTTTCCATTGTTTAATTATATTTTTTTGATCAAAATCTTTATTTTTATCAATGCTATCAATTTGATTTATTATTTTATCTCTCCAAGTATTAAAATTATATTTTTTATTTTTTCTTATTTCTAAAGAATATAAATTTACTTTATGAGTTGGATTATCAAAATTAATATTATTTTTTGTATATTCCCATAATGGTTTTCCATTAATAGTTTTAGAACTATAGTTATGAAATTTCTGTTCAAACAAACCTAATTTGTAATTTGATAAGAGTTGTTTTAAATTGAAAATTATATCATTTGTATAATTAATATCTATATTTTCAATAATACCAAGTGGATCATCTGATTTAGTTTGAATTCCTATTATAATTTCAAATTGATAAGTTTTATTCATATTTAAAAACTCTTTCACATTTTTACATTCTGATCCTTCAAGAATTAATATTTTACCTCTTGCCAATGGATCAAGTCTCCCACAAAAACATATTTTATTATCAAACTTATTATTGTCAATAAATTGTTTCATAGTTAATCCTGCTTCTTTATGAAGATATCTCATAATAACTTATATATTATAATGTATTTAATTCATTTTTTATAAAAAAAATTGTAATATTAAATATATAAGTTTTGCTTAAATTTTATCTATTGGTTTAGAACATCACGACCCCCCTAAGCTTTTCTGGGTAAGAAAGCGGACTTGAAGACATAAAATCGATGGAAACTTCATTCGGGTATTGATAATATTGATTTTTGAGTTATTTTGTTGGAAACAGCCTTTCGGGAGTGCAGGATTGACCTGCCAAAATATACTCTATTCATTATTATCATTACAGGATACCATTCCCCAGCTAAGGCGATCCCTTAGTATGATTTGGTTACCGTCTGTGGTTGAAGTAGTTTTGATGTCTGAAGGTTGACTGAGTGGGAGGGTAAGGTTACATCTCCGGCAGTGGATGTTAAATGAAAACCCTAACTTTTTTCCCTGGCAATTCAATCAACAATAACAGCGATATGGACCTCATGGACTGCGATCCAGGACGAGGTCAGGCCGACAACCCACCCTCTTGGGTCAAGGACCGCCTCAAGCGAGAGGAGTAGCAGGGCAAGGTAGGTGGCTATGTGTGGCACTCAGGCAGTACCGCATACATCGAGATAGCGGTCCCCAACTCGACCGGCTGGCAGGTCGAGCGGCAAAGGAGAAGGCCTCTCGACTGACCAACGATCTCTAAATAATAACAAAATCTAATTTTAGCATTTGTTATTATTTGTATCATTATTTTAAATATTTATTTTCATAGGACATTATAAATAGTTTAGTTTTTTTTTTTATTATATAGATATTTTATATGTATTTTAATTTTGTAAAAAATAATTTCGAAAATTATTATGATACATTAAAAGATAGCAAAATTAAAGAAATCATAAAATACTCTTTAGAAGATGGAAAATGTATAAGATCGTTTTTAATTAAACATATAATGAATGAATTATCAAATAACAAAATTGATATCTGGGAACCTATTATTGCAATTGAACTAATTCACGGTGCTAGTTTAATTATAGATGATCTTCCTTGTATGGATAATGATGAGTATAGAAGAAATAAATTATCTACATTTAAGAAATTTGGAGAAAGAGAATCTATCTTAGTATCATTTTATGCTATATCACAAGCGTTTTTACTTGTTTTTAATGGATTAGAAAAACTAACAAATGTAGAGCTTAAAAATAATTTTACTGATAGTGATAAATTATCTTTACTAAGAAAAATAATTAATGAATGGTCTGAATTAATTGGTAAAAATCTTATTGTTGGACAAATGTTAGATTTAAAAGAAAATATAGAAGAATTGGTAAATTTTAAAGTTACTAATAATGTTCAAGTAGTTAAAAATATAATGATTTATAAAACATGTTCTTTGTTTATATTTACTTTTTTATTAGGAGGAATATTTTCAGGTAAAGAAATAAATTTAGATGATTTTAAAGAAATGGGATATCATTTTGGAATAATGTTTCAAATAATGGATGACTATAAAGATATGAAAGAGGATGATGAATATGCTAATTATATTTTAACAAATGGAATTTTAAAAGCTAAAGAAGAGTATTTAAATTCAAAGGGAAAATTATTAGAATTATTAGAAAAAAATAATTTAGCTACAATTAAAATTATAGAATTAATACAAATTATAGATCGTAAATTTGGTTTATAAAAATTGATTTGTTTATCATATATAATATTAATTAGATATGATAAATACAAATTGGGAATCTTATATTAATAAAGGATATGATATTTTAGATAATATCTATAATAATAAAGATAATAATACAAAAATATACCCGTCTAGAAAAAAAACATTTAGATGTTTTAAATATTTTAATATTGAAGATACAAAAGTAGTAATTATTGGTCAAGATCCTTATCATAATGAAGGTCAAGCAAATGGATTATGTTTTGATGTTGGTAAAGATACTAAAATACCTCCATCTTTAAGAAATATCATTAAAGAATTAAAATGTGAAAATAAACCAAACTTAAAAAAATGGGCAAAACAAGGTGTGCTACTATTAAATTCTTCACTGTCAGTATGTCATAATAAACCAGGTTGTCATATGAAATATTGGCAAAAATTTACTGATGAAATAATAGATTTAATAATTGATAAATGTAATAATATAATATTTGTTGCTTGGGGAAATTTTGCTCTAAATAAAATATCAAAACATTTAGATAATAATAATCATCATTTTATTATTACTTCACATCCTTCCCCATTATCAGTTAATAAAAATTTAAAAAATTATCCTCCTTTTAAAAATTCTAATATTTTTGAAAAAATTAATAATAAATTAGAAAAAAAAATCATTTGGATTTAATTCTTTTATAAATATAATATTCTTTTATATTTTTATCTGATATAAAATTAAATAAATTTATTTTATTATCATTTAAAATCGGATGTTTAGAATTTTCATGAATAAGTACATAATTATCATTATTAATTTTTACATCACTTTCAATATATGTATTTATTTGTTGTATATTCTCATTAATTTTATTTAAAATCACTAAATCATACATAATATTATTTTCTTTATCATAATTTTTTTCATTTACAATATTTGAATTATAAAAATATTCTTCAAGAGTTTTTACCAGATTTATATCATCATAACATAAAATATTTAAATTATTCTCTCTTTTACTTTTAAATAGGTCATTATATATAAATGTACTCCTATAATATATTTCATTTTCACATAGATTATCAAATGCTATTTTACTAAAAGTATTAGAAATATCATATTGTAAATAAATTATTTCTTTCGGAAATTCTAATCTAGAAGAATTATATTTCTTCATATTATGTGGACCACTTAATGATCTTCCTCTTGGATCAATATAATTTTTAATTCTTTCTTTTAATACTTTATTTTTTAAAGGTTCACAATCTACTAATGATTTTAATTTAAATAATCTAGTTTTATTATCTCCAAAGTAAGATAAATGCCAACCTCCATTTTTAATATGAGGAACACTGTGATTTAACCTTGCCAATTCTAATGCTCTATCACTATTTTTTAAAACTTTTAAAATATTTTCTAATGTAGTTATTAAAGCACCATGCCAATTATCACCTTTCATAAATAAATTATAATTAAAATGATACATCTCAAATTTATGTAAGTTATTTTTTTTTAAATTAAATTTATCTATATTCTTAAAAAATTCAGGATTAATTATTTCATCACAATCAGAAAATATAATTTTAATATCTTTAAAGTTTTTTTCATCAATATTATTTATATTTATTATTTGATTTATCCCATCTAAAATTTTAGTTTCTTGATAACACCTATAAAACCAATTTACTTTTCCCCAGTATTTTTTTTTAAAACCCTTTTCTTTATTAATTTTGGGAAATTCATCAATAGTTAAATAGATTATTTTATCAATATATTTTAAATATAATTCTTTATTTTTTAAAAAATATAATTCTTTAGTTTTATTTTGAAATGTTTTTTTTGATTCAATAATTATAAAATAATCTACAAATTCATAAGATAACTCTAATCTTAGTTTTAAAATATCTATTTCATTATTAAAAAGGAAACTATCTATAATCATATACTTATATTTTTTTTTAATTCTTTAGATATAAAATAATATGCTTTTTTAGTCAAATACAAAAGTTAATGTGAAGATTTAAATTTACCTGTTCCAGATCCTTGTGTCACAATTGTTGGTTCCATCCAATAAATTTCCAATTTTAAATCTCGTATTACTTTATTTAACCACCAATCTAATGGTAAATTAATGTTATTTTTTTTCATACTTTCATAATAATTGCATATTTTTGTTGCACATTTTTGACTAATAATTATTGAATCCGTACATCTTGTCCCCCCCAATCCTCCCCAATTAGTTTGTTCTCTACATTTTTTGTATATGAATTGATCTGTTTTTATTTTTGAAGATTCTATATGTAAATTACAACCATCTCCTAAAAATAACATATCATAATCATCAGGTAATTGTTTTAACCCTCTTGTTAACTTTGATACGAAATCTTTATCCAAAATAGCATCATCCTCTAATACTAAGTTATACTTAAAATTGCTTTTCTGAATTAATTCCATTGCATAAATATGTTTTATGAAAAGTGAAATTGTTCCTAACCGTAATTTTTTTTTATCAAATTTAATCAAATCCTCAATTTCTAAATTTTCTTTATCATATTTTTCAATAAAGACATTATTTTTTAAAGATAATTTATCTAACTGTTCTAATTGAAAATATTTTCTTTCTTTGAGAGGAGTATAATGAATAACATATGTTATTAAATTATTCATATTAGTATAATATATACTTAGATTTTTTTTTTCTTTAGATAAAAAATAATATAAATATATATATACCAGGTGTTTTTATTATAAAAAACTAAATCCAAATAATTTAACTTCTAAAAAAATAATAAAAGAGTTAAAAAATGATAAAAATTTAAAAAATATATGTATATATAAGATGAAAATATTATGTTGCGGCGATAGTCATGCTGGCATACTTAAATATTGTTAAGTCGGCGTTTTAAATGTTCAAAGGTGTAATAAAAATTGATTTAAATAGATTTAACTATTAAATAATATTAAATGTCAAAAATACTTGTTATTGTAGAATCACCTGGTAAAATTAAAAAAATTCAAAAGATCTTAGGTAATGAATATATTGTAAAGGCATCTTTTGGTCATTGTAGAGATTTAGATTCAAAACAATTATCTATTGATGTTAATAATAATTTTAATCCAAATTATATTATTATATCATCTAAAAAAAAAATAGTAAAAGAATTAAGAGAAGCTCATAAAGAATGTAATGAAGTTATACTTGCTATGGATGAAGATAGAGAAGGTGAAATGATAGCTTCAAGTTTAAGAGATATATTAAAACTTAAAAATCCAAAAAGAATTGTTTTTCATGAAATTACACAAAATGCTATTGATAATTCTATTAAAAATCCAACAGTTATAAATGAAGATATGGTTTATGCTCAACAAACAAGAAGATTATTGGATAGACTTGTTGGTTACAAATTAAGTCCATTGTTATGGAAAGAATTAAAAGGCGAATTATCTGCAGGAAGAGTTCAGTCTGTTGTTGTAAAAATTATTATTGATAAAGAAAATGAAATTAATGATTCCATATCCACACCATATTTTAAAACAACTGCTGTTTTTAATTTTAATTCTGATTTAAATTCAGTATTAATGATTAAAAATAATATTTATAAATTTGATTCTGAAGATCAAATAGAATCATTTTTAAAAGTTTTGAAAAAAACAAATACAAATAAAGTAACAGAAATTTCTAATAAAGAAACAGCAAAGAAACCTCCGTTACCATTTATAACATCCAGTTTACAACAAGATGCCTCAACCAAATATGGATATTCTTCCAAATTTACAATGAGTATTGCACAAAAATTATATGAAGCAGGTTATATTACTTACATGAGAACAGATAGTACAATCTTGTCCAAAGAATGCCTAAAACAATGTAAAGATTATATTGTAAAAACATATGGGGAAAAATATTCATTATCTAGAAACATTAGTAAAAAAGTAAAGGGTGGTCAAGAAGCACACGAAGCTATCAGACCAACTGATATTGAAAGAACTGTTGACAAAATTAAATTAGGTGATGAATGTAAAAGGTTATACAAATTAATTTGGAATAGAACAGTTGCTAGTCAAATGTCTAATGGTAAAATAAATATTCAAACTATTTTTATTGATGTATTAGAAAATAAAAAATCCATTTTACCAAACGGTACCCTATTTGTTTCAACATTTGAAAAAATTTTGTTTGATGGATTTCTTGTACTATATAATAATCATGAATCAGAAAACAAAAAAGGAACCTTTGATATTTCAAAAAATACTGATGTAGAATTTAAATCATTAAAAATAACAGAAGAATATACGAAACCTCCATTAAGATTTAATGAAGCAGGATTAATTAAACATTTAGAAAAAAATGGTATTGGTAGACCATCGACATATGCTAGTATCATGACAAAGATAATTGATAAAAACTATGTAAGTATACAAAATATTGAGGGTAAAGAAAAAGATTCAAAGATATTTAGTATAAATCAAAAATATAAACTAAAAGAGACTACTAAAAAGATTAAAATTGGAAGTGAAAATAAAAAAATAGTTCCTACACAGATAGGAATTAAAGTTAACAATTTTTTAGTTGAAAATTTTATGTCTATTATGGATGTTGATTTTACAGTTAATCTTGAAAAAGAATTAGATAAAGTAGCTAATGGAAAAGCAACATGGTATAATATTTTAGGATTGTATTATGATAAGTTTAAACCAATGGTTGAAGAATTAAATGAAAAAAATAGAAATATTACAGATCTAAATAAAACAGACGAGGTATTTTCTAAACATCCTACGTTAGGATGTGACATTTATATGGGTGAAGGAAAATACGGACCTTATCTAAAATATATGGAAGATGACAAATGGAAATTTACATCAATCAAAGATTTTAATCGAGATGAATTAACGGATGAAAAAATCAAGGAACTATTTGAATATCCTAAATATATTGGGAAAATAAATAACAGTAATGTAACTCTAAATAAAGGTCAATATGGTTTATACTTTAAAATAGGAAATAAAAAATGTAGTATTAAAAATGAAGATAGAGAACTTAATATCGAATATGCTAAAGAATTATACAATACAGATGATCCATATGCTTTAAAAACTTTTAAATTTGATAAAAAGACAGTATATCTTAAAAAAGGACCATATGGATACTTTTTAAAGGTAGTTTTTAAATCAAAAAAAATTAAAAATATTTCATTACCAAATAATATAGATGTAGATACATTTAATATAAGTAATTTTATATCATCTTAATTTAATTTATATGTAACATTATATTTTTCACAAATAAAATTAATATAATTTTTCATAAATCTTATTAAATTTTTTTTGTAATAACCATTTCCAATAAATTCAGAATGATAATTATTTCCTTCTACTGCTATTCCGTATAATTCTATTTTTTTAATTTTTGTTTGTTCACAAATAAAATCAACTGCTGTATTACCAGTTGATGATACACTAAATAAATCAATTAACTCTTCATTTTTTTGTTTTGTTGTTTTTAAATTATAAATTATTAAGTTACCAAAAAATTTATCTTGTAAATATTTTAATATTATAGAATAATATTCTTTTTCTCTGCCTGTTTTTTCTTTATGAAGATATTCTGGAACTAATAAATATTTTAATTTATTATAAACACAATCGTGTATTTTGTAAATATTATGTAAATCATTGATAGCAACCATATCTACATCTGGAGCTAAATTTGATGCTTGATTAATACAAATTCTAAATTCTTTTTTTTCTTTATTAATAATTTTGAAGGTAGGGCCTTTTCCAAATATTGTAGCAAAATTATTTTTATTTATGTCTTCTAAAATTATATTTATATCTTTTTTTTTTATAATTTTCATATATTTATTAATTATTATATATTTAAATTAGGAGGATTGTGATTATTAATTACATTATAAATATTTATACTAGTATCAGTATCAAAAACAATTTCAGATAAATTTACTATATTTTCAATATATTTTAAATTTAATTTTCGAAGTAATTTTTTATAATTTTTAATATTAAAAAAATTATTATTAATTAAAGATTCTATTGAAATTATTTCATAATCAACTTTATTAAATCCATCTCTATGATATTTTTTTGTATTTTTATCTAATTCTAACATTTTTAAATTATGATTATAATATTCATGATTATTTTTTGTTGTTTTATGATATAGTTCTTTCCAACTGAAATCTTTTCTTTTAATATTAATTTTTTTTTTTGAGCATCTTACCATTAAAGAGTCATCTTCACTACCCCAACCCCAAAAGTTATTACCATATCCATTTATTTTAACATAATCATGTTTCAAAAAAATCCAACATCCTCCACTAAATCCTTTATAATTATTTTCATTCATTTGTTGTTTTTTTGCTTTAAAATAGCTATTATTTTTAATTAAATTTCCTGTAATTGAATATTTATAACAATTTTCATCCAAACAAAAATAATCTACATCATGAATAATTATATAATCTACTTTATTAAATAAAATATCTACACCTATATTCAACATAAGACCTCGGTTAAATGGTTTACTATCATCTTGATTTACAATAGCAATTTCATATTCTATATCTAATTTATCCAATCTAGATTTTATTATTGGTAATGAAATTTTAAGATTGTTTAATCTATTTCTATAGGGTATAACAAGACCACATTTCATTTATTTTAAAGACATTAAAATATTTTTTTTTAAACCTAAAATTTAATTAAAAAATTATTTACTATACTTATAATGCCAATTAATAAGCCCAGAAAAATGCTATTTATACATATTCCAAAAACTTCAGGTACTTATATTACCGAAAAATTCAGATTAATGCATGGAGATCTTAGATCTGGTGAAGATTGTTTATTAGGAAGAACAAAACAACACTATCCACTATCTTTAATAAAACAAATTTTAGATAATAGAAATATAGATTTTTATAATTATCATATATTTACTGTATTAAGAAATCCATATGATAGATTTGCTAGTGCTTTTTATCAACACCGAGGTAATAAAGAATTTAAAAAAATGATTGGAAAAAGATCAATAGAAGATTTTGCCCAATATTTAATTGAAAAAGTAAATGATGATGGTTATGATATTTTTTGGGACGGTCCTTATCATCAATTTCAACCTATGAATATGTTTATTGATGAGAAAGATATTAATATTAAATATTACAATTTTGGATCTGAAAAATATTATAATTTTATAGAAACTTACTGTAAAAAATTCGATTTACCATACAATAAAGATGACATTATTGTAAATTCATATGAAATATCAGAAGAATTAAAAAATAAAATTAATTTATTATATAAAGAAGATTTAGAACTATATAATAATGTACAAAATAGTAATACTTGTAATAGCATCCAGAAAGAATGCGGTAGTTAGGACAGATAAAACAGATATAAAAACAGAATATCCAAAAACAATTTATAATCAATTTATTTTAAAGTATTGGAAAAAATTTTCTGAATATTTAAAAAAAAATCATAAAAATGTTAAACTCTATTACATATTCGGAACAATTCCTATAGATGATTTAAATTTACCAAAAGAAGATGTATTAATGTTTGATATGAAAGAAAGTTATGATAATATTTTGAATAAAACAATAGAATCATTTAAATATATTAATAATAATTTAGATTATGAATATGTAATTCGAACAAATTTAAGTACATTTATACATATTGATAATTTATTAAAAGTTTTAAATATACTTGATAATCTTAACAAACCTAGAATTTATGCAGGCCCGTTAATTATTAATCATGAAACAAAACATAAATTTATTTCAGGTATGAGTATGATATTTTCAAGATTAGCAATTAAAGAAAATATTTTAGAAAATTATAAAACTTTAGATTTACATCCGTATTCTGATGATTGTGAATTAGGTAAATTATTTAAAAAAGATATTTATGATTTAACAAATTATTTTGAAAAATTAGTATATTTAACTGACTATGATTTTGAAAAAAAACAGTATAATTATAATAAAAATGATATTATAGAAATAATTGAAAATCATTCAAAATATGTTTTAAGAACCAAAAATTATGATAGACAATTTGATGTAGATTTATTAGAATATTTAACTGATCATTATTATAAATTGTAATTTAAAAAAATATTTTTTTAATTATATATGTTAGAGGAAAATATAATTAATAAAAATAACATTTCTGAAGTATTAAATGAAATTAATAAGAGAGAATGTTGTACAGTTTTTGGTAAAGGACCAAGTTTTATCAATTTACCAAAAAAAGAAAATGAATTTAGAATAGCTATAAATCAAGCAGCAAATATTCTAGAAGATGTAGATATGATAGCAATGAATGATTTACATAATTATTATTATATAAATGACGATGTTTATAAAAATTTAAAATATTTACTTATTCCAAATAATATTCATGTTCAAATAAAAGATACTTGGGGTGTAAAGAAAAAAAAATTTACTATTTTATTTGATCATTTAAAAGATAAATTTAGTGGAAAACTAATTATTTTTAATTTAAATACTTCAACTCCTGACGATGATTATATTTATTTAGATAGTGCTTGTTCAAGCGGTAATAATGCGGTTGATTTTGTAGCACAGCATACAAATATAAAAAATTTACAAACATATGGTATAGGAGTATTTGATGAAACAATTAAATATCATGAGAAATTTACTGGTAGAGGTGCTCACTCATATCATCCAAATAGAATTCAAGATATTAAAAATAACATAAAAAATATTTGCGATAAATTTAATGTAAAGTATTCGATTAGTTAGTTTTACCTATTATAATATTGATTACTTATAGATTTATACCTTTGGAGTTTCAAATGAACATTATCTTGTAAATATTTAATATTATTTACCTAAAATTATTTTTCAAAATAATGTTTTATAATATTATGTATTTCATCGTCTATTTTAGATCTTCTTAAATAGCTTTTACTAATCCCTTCTTTTAATATTGTTGATGAAAATACATAATTTATAAATAACGGTTTTGAATAAATATATGTTTTTAGATTATTATATATTATACCATTATCAGCAACATAATTTTTTAATTTTATCGATAAATCTATTTGATTATTTTTGTAAAATAAATTAAAAAGTTTTTTCATACCTTTATTACTTATATAATAACATAGTGTTCCGTGAGATTTTTTATGCCATTTTATATATTTTAAATTACTTTTAATATTTTCTTTAATTAATTCTGGATTTCCTGGAAATAACTGTATACATTCTGTTTTTTTAGGTGCATTTTTTATTATATCATTTATTGATTCTTCCCATAAATGTGAGTATATATCTATAACATCATCTTCAAATATAATAGCACCTGAATCACCATTTTTTAATGAAGTAAATATTGTTTTTAAATGTGATAATGAACAACATAATTGATATTTGTCCTGAAAAGTTTTTTTTGGTAAAATAATATTACTATAAGAATCTATTTTATCACCATCGTATGCTTCAATTCTTGTAATATCTTTGTGATTTTTTAACATTATTTCATTCCTATCTTTTGATTTATCCATATTTATATAATATTTTTTAATCATATTATATTAAGAAATTATAATAGTTTTATATTTTAGACCCTCTAAATCTTTTATTTTTTCAAAGGTGTTTTTAAATAATTCAGTGTTAGTAATGATTTTTGTATTAAAAGTTACGGATAGACATTGACCACGGGTTAAATCTTTTTCTTCCCATTTTTTTTTACCTAAATAGCCTTTTACATTATTCAATATTCTTACTATATAAAACCAGATATCATCACCCGTAGGACAAGTATCTAAATATATTTTATTATTAAATATTAAATCACGAGTTTTGTGGAAAAATTGAGGTTTGTATAAAATGCCTCCTTTTCCAGTAAAAAAATTATGTAATGATAATTTTTTTAATTTATCATATTTTAAATAATCAAAATTTTCAAGTGTATTAAATAATGGGGTAAATCCCCTATAACCAATAACACATTTTTGTTTATTATAATCATTAATTAAATTTTCAATTAGACGGGAGTTATATTTTGTATCATCGTCAATTGTTATAATTATACAATCTTCATCCCATTTATCTTTTAATAGTGGTAATAATTTACGATACGAACCTGTGTTTTTAACCCATTTTATATTTATAATTAAATTGTCATTAATGAATTTTAATAATTTTAAGTCTGTAATCTTTTTATCTTTAAATCCAGTATCTAGTAAATATGATTCTTCCGATAAATACAAAAATATTTTATCAGGTAATCTTGTTTGTTTTATTATAGATTGTAATGTTTTTAATAATAAATCTTGATTTTTAAAGATTGTGGTTACAGAAATATATACTGGTAATATAATGCTTGTATCAAAATATTTATTGATTAAAGGATTGGAAATAATAATTTTTTTTTGTTTTTTAGTTAAATTAATTTTATCTGGATTGTTCATATTTTCAAAAGGTTGATTTATTTGGTATGTTCGAAAATTATCATGGTCGGCTGGTAATGGAAGTTTTTTAGGTATTATTTTAGGACCATTTGAAAAATTTTTATAAAAGCTATTATCAAAAATTTGTTCCGTATATTTGAAACCTATTGTATTAAAAATTTGTTTGAGTTTTTGGAAATTATTAACAAATAATTCTTCATAGAATATGACATGAATGTTTTTATTCTCTTCATTAATTAAATTATCGATTTTTTTTATAAACTCCATATAATAAGGTTGGAGAATATGATCTTCTCTTATATCATAATTGAATCTTCTATTTAAAGATGAATATACATAACAAGGATTTCTAGCTATAATTATTTTTATATAATTGTCGTAATCTTTTGTAAAAAATTTATCTTTAAGATAAGGTGTCTTAACCAAAACAAACTTATGTTTATTGTTATTAAGTATTTTAGGATCTATGTAATCACTATCTTTATTTATTACATCTACATCATCTATATGTCCAATTATAGATTGTAATATAGTAGTTCCAGAATGTGGAAAACCACAAATTATAATCGGTGTTGCGGGAGAAGAAAATAATTTATTATTATAATATTTTTTAAATAAATTCCAAAAGTCTATATCAGCTTGTTTTGTAGAATCAATATTAGTAATACAAATAAATGAAGGTATATTTTTTTTTAATTTATTTAATAGGTTTTTTTTATTAAATTTATTATTAGTCATAGAAATATGTACAATTTCTTTTTCGCTTAAATCTAAATAATTACATTTTGGTTTATTTAATATTTTTGTATTACCTAATTGATAAATAATATTTATAATCCACATATTATTATCACTACGAAATCTGCTCCTTGATGTATTTTCTAATTCTTTAGAGAATAGTTTCCATACTTCATTAAAATATGATTTTCTTAAAGAAAAAACTTGATGTTGTGGTGCAGTATTTTTTAAATTAATTTTGTATTTATTATTAATAATATTATTTGATATGCGAATATATTTATTTTGGTGAGTTCTATTATAAAAATTTATTTGTCCATTATTAGTAAAAAAAATATCTTTATTTAATGGTTTACCAATAAATACATCATCGTTAAAGTATAAAAAATGCTCTGTTAAATTAGGAATATTATGAAGTTGTGTTTCTATTGACATAGAATTAAATACGGGTAAATGTTCTTTATGATCATTTTTGTAAATTTCATCATGATAAATAATTTTTACTTTGGGAAATTCATTAATATATGTAGGTTTCTGGGGTCTCATTAGAACTAAATATATATTATTAATCCACGGTAAATATACTGTTATACCTTTTAAGCAATAATATAGCTCTCCAATATTAGCAAATCTAATTTTAAAAGAATTTTCAACACTAGAATTGCTATTATTAAGCTTATTAAAATTATTATATTCTGTTATCCATCTAGTATCTGTACTATCAACCCATGTAATTACAGCATCTACATCAAAATTTGTAAATTTTTCTATTTTACTTTTATTTATATCATTTGACATATATAGTATAATATAAAAATATATTATATTTTTATCTTATAATATTCTTTATCATTATTATAATTTTAGGTATTGTTTTCGATTTTATAAAAAACTAAGAAGAAAAAATTTAATATTATTATATTAAATTTATTCCTATACTTTTACAAATAATTTTCTGTTATTTATATTATTTTACCAATTTTTTTAAAATAATTGTCTATAAGTTTATAAATATTTTTATCCAACTTCATTTTATCTTCAACTGTAATTTTACTTAAAATAGTTGAATTAAATATATTATTTATATATAAAGGTTTTGTGTAGGTATATGTTTTTAAATTATTATATAATACTCCATCATCTGCTACATAATTATCTAACTTTCTATATAAATTTATTTTATTATCTTTATAAAATAAATTAAAAAGTTTTTTCATACCTTTATTACTTATATAATAACATAGTGTTCCGTGAGAATTTTTATGCCATTTTACATATTTTTCTTTTTTTTTAATATTTTCTTTAATTATTTTTTGATTTTCTTTAAAT
>Ga0257126_1000785_pt1 | contig 24696 bp, 46 predicted proteins | sample SI060_120mmetaG_FD_190151 | JGI IMG/M metagenome (GOLD analysis project Ga0257126, IMG submission 190151) | Marine microbial communities from Saanich Inlet, British Columbia, Canada - SI060_120m | ecosystem: Environmental > Aquatic > Marine > Inlet | place: Canada: British Columbia | collected... | reverse complement strand
CATTCTAAAAGATTTGATTAATGATAATATAAATGAGGGCAGTTTTACAGATGCAGACGATGACGATAGAAAAGACGATATTCAGTAATTTAATCTATAATGAAAATTATGCCCGTAGGGTATTACCTTTCATTAAGAGTGAATACTTTCAAGACAAAACTGACCGTATACTCTTTGAAGAGATATACAATTTTATGGATAAGTATCAAGCAATGGCTACAAAGGAAACTTTGTCTATCGAACTTGATAATAGAAAAGACTTAAACGGAACTGAATTTCAAAAAGTTGTAGAGGTTATTGAATCTCTTAAAGATGCTGAAGTTGATATGCAATGGTTGGTTACTACTACTGAAAAGTTCTGTAAGGACAAAGCGGTATACAATGCTATCCTATCAGGTATCCAGATTATTGAGGGTAAAGATAGGGAACATACTCAAGAAGCAATTCCATCTATTCTATCTGAAGCACTTGCAGTAGGTTTTGACCAACATATTGGACACGACTATATTGAGAATGCAGATGAACGATTTGAGTTCTATCATAAGAAAGAAGAGAAACTAGAGTTTGACTTAGATTATTTCAACAGGATTACTAAAGGTGGCCTTCCAAACAAAACTTTGAATGTTGCCCTTGCTGGTACTGGTGTTGGTAAATCATTGTTCATGTGTCACATGGCGTCTTCTACATTAATGCAAGGTAAGAATGTTCTTTACATTACTATGGAAATGGCAGAAGAACGTATCGCTGAACGTATTGATGCTAACTTGATGAATGTGTCAATGGAAGATTTGCACAATCTACCTAAAGCGATGTTTGAATCTAAGGTTGAAAAGATTAATTCTAAGACTAATGGTAAACTTGTTATTAAAGAATACCCAACTGCATCTGCTCACTCTGGACACTTCCGTAGTCTAATCAAAGAACTTGCTCTAAAGAAATCATTTTCTCCAGACATTATCTTTATTGACTATTTGAACATTTGTAGTTCATCACGATTCAAAGGTAACGCAAGTGTGGGTTCATACTTCTACATCAAGGCGATTGCAGAAGAACTTCGTGGACTTGCTGTTGAAACAAATCTACCAATTATGACTGCAACCCAAACGACTCGTGGTGGTTTTGCAAACTCTGATGTTGGACTAGAAGATACTTCAGAATCATTTGGTTTGCCTGCAACTGCTGACTTAATGTTTGCACTAATCTCTACTGAAGAGTTAGAAGGACTGAACCAGTTAATGGTTAAACAATTGAAGAATCGCTACAATGACTTGGGTACAAACAAGAGATTTGTAGTAGGTATTGATAGAAGTAAGATGAAACTGTATGATTGTGAACAAGAAGCACAATCTGATATAGTTGATAGTGGACAGGATGACACACCAGCTTTCGATAGAGGACAGAATTCTAAGTACGACAAGTTCACAGATATGAAGTTCTAGCATAGTTTCGTTATAAATAGAATAGTAATAACTTTTGTATGAATGGAAACTGTGCCACATGTTAAACTTTTCGGGGTATCTCACTGAAGATAAAGGTGGGAAGAACCTACACCTAGAACATATCGAAGACGAAATCTTGAATTTCGGAGTGCCAGGAGGCAGAGCAGCAATTAACTTTGTTCGTTCTCTTAGAGATATGTTGGCTGGTGCATCACGTTCATCTGTAAACATGACTGTTAAATGGGACGGTGCGCCTGCAATCTTTGCTGGTATCGACCCTGCTGATGGTAAGTTCTTTGTTGCAAAGAAGTCAGTATTCAACGCAACACCAAAACTTTATAAGACTGCCGCAGAGATTGATGCAGATGGATTATCTGGTTCACTGAACAGTAAGTTTAAAGTTGCCCTTTCAGAGTTTTCTAAGTTGGGTATTAAAGACGTTCTACAGGGCGACTTGATGTATACATCTGATGATGTTGACACAACAACTATAGATGGTACTAAGTACTACACTTTCCAACCTAATACAATCGTATATGCAGTAGATGTAAATTCAGATTTAGGTAATAAAATTAAGTCTTCGAAGATTGGTGTCGTATGGCACACAACATATGCTGGATCAGATTTGCAAGGAATGAAAGCGTCATTCGGTGCAAATATTAAAGGGCTTACCAAACCTTCATCAGTTTGGATGGACGATGCAACTTACAAGGACGTATCTGGTAAGGCTACAATGACTGCATCTGAAACTGAAAAGGTTACAAAATCTTTATCTCTTGCTGGTTCTACATTCAAGAGAATCAATGCACCACTACTAAACAAGTTCCTAAAACTACAGGATGTATTTACTGGAACACTTGCTGGTGCTCAATTAAAAACATATAATAATAGTAAAGTTCGTGAAGGGCAGAAGATTACTGACCCTAGAGGACATGCAAAAGGATACGAGAAGTGGGTATTCGATGCAATTCAAAAACAAATAGATAAAGTTAAGAGTGACAAAGGTAAAGAAAAATATACCAATCTCCAAACTGAGTATCTTCGTGAAGTAAAAAAACATACAAAGAATTTAGAAAACATTATCGCATTTCAAGGACACTTGGTTGATGCAAAAATGGGCGTTGTAAGTAAACTAAATAGTGTTAAGGGATTAACAGATACATTCATTAAAACTGCAAATGGGTTTAAAGTAACTAACCCAGAGGGTTACGTTGCAATTGACAGAGTATCAGGCGATGCAGTCAAACTTGTAGATAGAATGGAATTTAGTTTTAACAACTTTACCGCAATAAAGGCATGGGATAAATGATAAGAGGATCGGGTACAGAAGAATGAAAAGTTTTAAGGATATCAGAGAAGCTCGTGGTGATACTGCTGTATTCACTTTTGGTAGATTCAATCCACCAACTACTGGGCATGAAAAATTATTAGATGCAGTTGCGAAACAAGCAAAGAAAAATGCTGGCGCACCTTACTATGTCTTTGCATCACATTCAGAAAACCCAAAGAAAGACCCTCTTCCATATGCAAAGAAAGTTGCATATATGAAGAAGATGTTCCCAAAACATTCTAGAAGTATCTTTGTAGATAAAGCAAGACAAGTATTTGAGATTGCAGTAACACTACACAATAAAGGACACAAATCAATTGTAATGGTTGTTGGTTCTGATCGTGTAACAGAGTTTGATACATTGTTGAACAAGTATAATGGTGTTGAAGGTAGACACGGTTATTATGGATTCGACAATATTGAAGTTGTATCTGCTGGCGAAAGAGACCCAGATGCAGAAGGAGTGACAGGGATGTCTGCTTCTAAGATGCGTGCTGCAGCTTCTGGTGATGACTATGATTCATTCAAGAATGGACTTCCAAAAACTTTTAGTCAAGGAATGTCTCTATTCAAAGATGTTCGTAAACACATGGGTATTCGTGAGTCATTCATCACACACCAAGTAGAACAGACAGAAGAAGACGTTATTCGTGACCTGTATATAGAAGGCAAACTTTATGCAATTGGTGATATAGTAGAAGATAATTATACTGGAGTATCTGGTAAGGTTATTCGTAGAGGAACTAACTATCTTGTATTCGCAGAATCAGATGGTACTACACACAAGAAATGGTTGTACGAAGTAAAACAAGATAAAGATATTAAAGACAGAAAAGGTTCAGAACCAGCAAAGTATTATGCAAAAGATGCTGATGGTGATGAGATGTCTGTTGCAACTAAGAAGAAACGTGCAGCACACTTTGCAAAAGCAAAAGATGGGCCTGCGCCTGGCGATAAGGGTGCAGATACTAAACCATCAAAGCACACTAAGAAATTTAAAGATATGTTTGGTGAGGAAGACCCATGTTGGGACACTCATAAACAAGTTGGCGTTAAGATGAAGAACGGTAAGGAAGTTCCTAACTGTGTTCCTAAAGAGGGGTATGATTACCCGCCTGAAGTTGAACTCATTTTATTAGATGAGAAGATTGAAGGACTTGTTACGAAAGCAGATAAGTCTGGTATCTCATACGGCATTTTAAAGAAAGTATACGACAGAGGTATGGCGGCGTGGAAGACAGGACACCGCCCTGGCACAACACCACAACAGTGGGCGTTTGCTAGAGTCAACTCTTTTATCACAGGTGGTAAAACTAGAACTACTGGTGATGCAGACTTGTGGAAACAAGCCAAAGGACAGAAAGAAGAAGCAGAAGATTCTCGTGAAATCGGAACTGATGCACAAAGAAAAGAAAGACAGAAAATGACTCCTTTCCAACCAGTACTATCGTTCAAAGAACATTCACATTGTGGCACAGAAGATTGTTGTCAAGAATGTAAGACTGCTAGTCTAATAGAATCAAACGTATATCGTGTAGGTTCTGAGAAGTACTACGAATATTTTCAAGAGAAGAGAGTTGAGTATAGGGCTGGTGAGTTTAATCCTACAGGGTTCAACAGGGACTTGATGGAAGGTGACATTGGTAAGTATGCAATTTATGAGGGAGAGAATGTACCTTTAGATTGTCCTATGATGGAATCTGAGTATCAAGGTAAAGACGTTGACTTAAATAAACCTAAGTCTGGTGGTTCTAAGAAGTACTATGTGTATGTAAAAGACCCATCATCTGGTAATATTAAGAAGGTTTCTTGGGGAGACACAAGTGGACTTAAAGTTAAGTTGAATGACCCAGAGGCAAGAAAATCGTTTGCTGCAAGACATGATTGTGCAAACAAGAAAGACAAAACCAAGGCAGGATATTGGGCATGTAATTTGCCAAGATATGCAAAACAACTTGGATTGAGTGGTGGGGGTAATTTCTTTTGGTAGATCCTTATGAGGACATACTAGAGAAAGGATACAAACTTAGAACCTTTTCTGAACATGTAGATGAAGAGGAACTAGTCTGGCATCGTGATGAGAATGATAGGGAGATTAAAATCCTAGAGGGTGTCGGTTGGCAACTTCAAATGGACAATGAACTTCCAGTGGAGTTGGTTAAGGGCGAACTCTACAATATTAACGCAATGGAGTATCATCGAATTATTAAAGGTGATGACTCCTTACAAATACAAATTTGGGAAAAGTAAAATGACAAGATATGGAAAAACAATGATGGAAGCTCTTTCCGAAGTTCGTGAAGGGTATTCTCCAAAACAAATCAAGATGGCAATCGGTATTGCATCAGATAAAAGATATGCTGGTGGTAATATGTCAGGTGCTGTTACTGCTATTGAAAAGATTAAGAAGGGGTTGTCTGATCATAAACAAGTCGCCGCAGTTCTTAAAAGACAGAATGAAGATACTGAACCGCAAGAAAGTGTGCAAGAAGTATCAGAAATGCCGCAAGAAAGTGTGCCAGGTCAAGAATCAATCGAAGAAGCAATTAATTTTGATGCTGCATCTAAATCCTTAGAAGACTACGCTAAGAAAAGTGGTGGTATTGATAAGACTGACTTTCAGAAGGTTGCCGCATATGTTCGTGTTATTGGTAAGAACTCATCAAAATCAGTACAAGACAAAGCATTCATGTTAATGAAGAAGTTTGTTTCAGATATGGATACTGACCCTCGTGATGGAGTGATACAGATTCTAAAGAAGCATGGTATGTACAAGAATGGACGTATGATGCAAGAAGCAAAATCATCTACAGGTTACGACTTGTACCACAAAACATTCTCTGGCGCAATGCAACATTCATATGCATTTGCTAAAAAGAAGTTTGGTATGGAAATAGACCCAGAAGAGATTGATGATAAGGTTGCAACAGGCCCAGCGAAACCAAAGACAGGTAAAACAAACACTTACAGACTAAAAGCAAAAGGAAGTAAGAAGGGTATCCAAGTACAAGTATACAACACTGGTAAATCATATGAACTTAATATGTACAAAGAAGAAGTTGAAGGTGAAATCCCAGATGCTTTAGTTGAAGGGATGAAGATGAATGACCCTAAACTACTAAAAGTCTTTGACAAATTAAAGAAGGGTTCTACTGTTAAAATTAAACACGACTCTACATTAGAGAAGGGTAAAGATTTTATTGAGTATATTGTCAAGTCTAAGAACATGGTAAACAAAGGTAGAGTAGAAAAGATTACCATGGCAAGAAAAGATAGTCCTACAAGTGCAAAAAGATACTTGTATAAGAGAGACGAAAAGGTTACAATGGCTATGGGAGATATGGCAGTATCACCAGTAGATATTAAAGAAGACTTTGAACCACACATGATGTACGACCCTAAAACTGGTAAAGGTTATAAGGCGAATACTATGGATGACCATCTTAAAATGAAGAAGATGGGTTATACACATGATAAACCAGAAGAAGAAGTTTCTGAAAACAAAAAGGCAGACCTTGCAAAGAAACTCGCAAAGTCAGCTGCCTCTTCCAAGAAAGGTAAAGAGAAAGTAACTCTAAGTAAATTTCCTTGGAAGAAGGAAGAAGCAGAAGAACCAAACAAACCTGATTCTGCAAAAGAAGTAGAAAAGGGTAGAGACGATAAGAAGAAAACTCGTATCGCACAATTGCAATTGCAAATCGCAAAGGCGCAAGAAACTATTAACAAGATGAATGCACAGGAGAAATAATATGCCCAAGTATCTTAAAACAAAAGAAGGTAGTCTAGAACAGGCTGTGCTTGAGGCAGTTTCCCCTGCTCAACAAGCTGCAATCGCTATCTCTAAAAAAGAAAAGGGTGAGAAACCCAAAGACGAAAAGGATGAGAATAACTACATCCATGCTGCAAAGATGGCAAAAGAAAAGGGTGACAAAACCTTTACTATTGGTGGTAAGGAATACGATGTTGAAGAAGCATTGAAAACTGAAACTAATAAGAACGACAAGTCTGATGACGGTGAAGGTTTGGACGCAGTTCAACCTAAAGCAGTAAAGAAGAAGTTTGCTGACCGTAAAGACAAAGATATCGACAATGATGGTGATGTTGATTCTTCAGATAAGTTCTTGCACAAAAGACGCAAGGCAGTTTCTAAGTCTATGAAAGAAGATACAGTCGCTGATGCTGTTCGTTCAATGTGGGAAGCGGCAGCAAAGAAAGCAGACGCTAAGACTGAAGAAGAAGATGAAGATGAGAAACCATCTAAAGATTCTAAGGGTGACACTACTATGACAGGGAAACCTATGTCAAAAGTAGAAGTTGCAGTTAAAGAAAAGGGCTAAAGATGAAAAGTCTTGTGGAACTCACAAAAATTAATGAAGAAGAGCTACCACAAATTTACTGTGACATGGATATGGTTATCGTAGATTTACTTGGTGGGTATAAGAAACTCACTGGTAAGAAGTTTGATACTGTTGAGAAAGAGACACGTTGGGAAGAGATTCGTGCAAAGAAAGATTTTTGGCACACTCTTCCTTGGATGCCTGGCGCAGACAAGATGTGGAAATTTATTAACAGATATAAAGCGAATATTTTATCTGCATACTCAAGTAACGATGGAAACAGTAGGCCTGGCAAGAAGGCGTGGTTAGCGAAGAATGCTAAACCTACTGGTAAAATACATCTAGTGAAGAGAGCAGATAAAGAAAAATATGCCACAACTGGTGGGAAACCTAACATCTTGATTGATGATTATATCAAAAATATCAAGGAATGGGAGTCCGCTGGTGGTATTGGGATTCATCATACATCCCCCAACAACACTATTTCTCAGCTGAAGAGAAATGGATTTAGATAAATAAAAGAGTAAAATCTTAATTAAGGAGAAAGACTATGGCCCTATGGGGAAACACAGATGCAGATGAAGCGAAACCAAAGTGGCTTACTGCAGCTCAAAAAGAAGACGTATACGCAACATCAAAAGGTTGGGTACAACTAAATGGCAAAGGACTTGAAGAAGTAATTTGTTCAATCGGTGGACTTGCAACAGCAATTGCTGGTGCAGACATTAATAAATCGGCATTCGTTGGTGCAGCATTTGATGTAAGTGCTGGTGGTAACATTGATGTTAGACTTACTTTCAATGAGAAGGTAACTGTAACAGGTTCACCAACAATCGCAATTACTAACTCACAAGCTGGTGGCGGTTCTGCTGCTTCGTTGAGTGCAACGTATCAATCTGGTACAGGTACTAACAAACTTGTATTCAGACATACAATCGGTGCAGCCGGTTCTACTGTATCTGCTGATGACGTATTGTCAATTGCTGTACAGAACATTGCACTTGCTGGTGGAACAATCAAAGATACTGGTACAACAGTTAACTCTGGTGTTGCAGTTGTTGCTGGTACAGCCACGATGACAGCGGTTGCCTAAGTAGTATAAAGAAGAGGATATTATGAAAAATAATGAAAAGACACTGAGTGTTAGTGAAATTGAAAATACAAAATTGGTTCTGAAAGGCGATCTTGATAAAGTTCAAGATCGTCTCAATGACCTAGATAAGATGAAGGTGCAGTTAACTTCACAGGGTAATGCCATACAAGGCGCAATCCAACAATGTGATGTCTTTCTAAACCTATTAAGTGAGTCGAGTCCCGACAGTAGCATTCCCTCGCAAGACAATAATGCCGCCGTAACGGAGGTATTGAGTTGAGGGTTTTAACAATTAAGGAGAAAAGAAATGGCAGATAAAAAAATTACTGCACTAGCGGATCTTGGAGCAGGCATTGCCGCTGAAGATCTATTACACGTTATTGATGACCCAAGTGGCAACCCTGTAAATAAGAAACTTACAGTTGCTAACTTTTTTAATAACATTCCAACATACATTGCATTGGACGATGCAGTACATACATGTGACACAACTACAGAAGCAATTTCTGTTGCAACTTCTATCACGCACGTTGATACAACGACTGCTGGTGGCGCACATGCTGGTTCAATGGCAAACGGAACTAACGGACAAATCAAAATCATCACAATGATTGCTGATGGTGGTGACTCTGTTATTACTCCCGCTGCACTTGCTGGATATTCAACTATTACCCTAAATGACGTAGGTGACACGGTTACATGTTTGTTTACAAATAGTAATTGGGTTGTTCTATCTCATGTGGGTTGTACATTAGCATAAGGAGATAATCATGGCTGAACGTATGGGCGCAAATGGATCACCTATCCAAAAGAAAGTTGTAACTTGGGAAGAGTCTCAAGAAACACTTCAAGAAATTTTGGAAGTAAATCCAAACTCTTCACCAGTTGAAGAAGTTGAAGAAGTTGAAGTAGAAGAAGTTGAAATCGAAGAAGATTTTGATGAAGACCTTGACGAAGAAGAGGATGATGAGTAATGAAAAACTTTAGCAAATTCGTAGTAGAAAAAGCATCTGATGCTGGTTATCCAGTTGACACTGATTCCTTTTCAAATGATATTGCTAATCCCAAGAATGTTGAAAGAATCAACTCATTTCTAGGTGCAATGGGACAGATGGAATATCTTGTCCCTGAGCACGCTTTGAGTGTAGTTAGAGAAAGACTTAGTAGACTAGGACTTTCTTTTGATGAAGTCAACCTCGCCGAAGGGGGAAGCAAAGTATCAATGCCACTAACACAGTTTGGTGGACGCACTGGTAAAGATGAAACAGGTGAAGACATTAATGATGACGGCATCTCACATAGAGTTGAGGGTGGTCTTTCTTTAGAGATTGAACACGCTGTAGTTAACGGAACACATTTTCTAAAAACCAAAATCGTATAAACGGTTACATTTATTATGTTTGAAAAAATAACGACTGACAATGTTAGGATGTTCGCCATGCGACATTATGACAATCCCCAGTGTGAAGGTGAACCCGAATTCGATGATGATATGAAACGATTCAAGTATCTTAAGCGTTTGTTCAGAAAGTACCACGATAATGGTGAACTGAAAGAACGCTTAATACTGAACCATTTAATTGTTATCAGTAATGTATTCGGTACTGAAGCTGGTTCTACTTTATTGATATTCAAGATTGAACCTGTATACTGGACAACTCTAAAAACTTTTATGAATTTTTTAGGGATGTTAACAGAGGCAGAGTTATCTGATATACATGAAGATAAAAGAATTCAAGAAGTTCTAAGGAAACTATAATGGGAAGAGCAATAGACTTATTTGTTACCTACCGTTTTATTAGACTGTTGACAACACCATTCGAAAAGACTGATGCTTATAAACTAGGTATCATTGATGAGAAGGGTCAAAGGACAGATAAAAAACTGTACAAGCAAACAGAACAGAGTGCATACACTGTACTGCATAAACTTGTCTTTAACATCAAAAAAATATTTCAGAAAGTGCCAGGATTACGTTCTAAAGTAGGGACGTATGCTGCAGCACTATTTCTATTAAAAGATACATTAAAAGAACATGTTGAAGACCCCCAAGTATTTGAAAGAGAATTTCTAAAGTACTTGCAAGAGAATAATATCGAACTTGATAATACGATTGCAGAAGAAGTAACTTTAGATAACGGTAAGTTGTCTAAAGGGATATATACATTAACACAAGATGTTATTGTAACAGGTGAAGAAGAGGAAGACTTTGATGCTCTCAGTGGAGATGAAGTTGAAGTATTTGAAGACACACCACCAGCCGACACTATCCTAGGCGTAGATGTGTTCCCTGTAATTCACAAAAGGACAAAACAGAAGATTTTTGTATCTTCTGAGGATATAAAGGAATTAGACATAGGAGATTTATGATATGTCACTTAACTTTGATGATTTAATGAAAAAGTTTTATGACGATCCAAATTTGGGATTGATACCAGAAGACGTACCAACCAATAATGCAAGTAGCGGCGCAGTTTCAATGCCCCCTGATGTGCAGATGGATAAGAAGAAAAAGAAAGACAAAAAACCTTACGATGCTAGAACAAAAGAAGCAAGAAAATTCTACAGACGTATGACTGAACTAAAGGCGAAAAGAGAGATGAAGAAACAATCTAAACTTGCAGCGAAGGTTCAAGAGAATACTCTTAACAGAGAAAATGAATACCTTCTTGCAGAAGACAACGTAGATGTTCTAAAGAACATTGTAAAGAGTAAACAAAACAAAAGTGTCAAATTTAAAGATGGTGCTATGAAAGTAGATTTGTTTACTGCGTCTGCTGTAACACAAGTATTCGATTTGGTAAACAAATCCAATCAACAAAAAATGCTAAAGATGATAAACGGCAAGAAAGCTGAGTTTATGAAGATAGCAGACTTTGCTTTATCTAAGATAAAGTAATGAAAACCTTTAATCAATATTTGTTGTCAGAACAAGAGATCACTAAGAGTGATCTGGACGGTGTTGAAAAGTATGCCGATAGATTGTATAAATCTGTTGGTATTGATGTTGAGTTCACCAGACACTTTTTAGATAGAGTGAATGATGCACGAAACAAGAAACAGATTACTGTTGCAGAACTTATTAGATTGTTCAAACAGTCTTATAAGAAGTATGGTAAGAAGATTGCCAAACTAGGGCCTGATGCCGAGGCAGTAATCAACGATATGCAAACGGATGTTAATATGCCGTTTGTATTAAAATGGGATGGTAAAGAACTGGATTTAGTTGCCAAGACGGTAATGAGAAAGAAAGACTTTAAAACTCCAGACACAAAACTATCCTTCTAATAGGAGAAAAAATATGAGAACGTGGATTAAAAATAGATTAAAAGAAAGAACATCATGGGACGGTGGCGTATGTATCGCACTTGGACTAATGATTCTCTTTATGGCACCACTTGCAAAGATTGCTGCTGGTATTGCAATTGCTTATGGCGCATGGACTATGTGGAAATCTGAATAAATGAGAATCTTGCGTATTATATTTTGGCCTTTGATTATGTTAAAGAACATTCTTGACCCTAATTGGTGGGCAGAACATGTCGGTGAAAAATCTGGCGCATATGATAAAGCAAGAAATTCAAAACTAAAAGCATGGGCAGATAGTTTAGAAGGTTGGAAATGGTGGGCATGGCAAATAGGAGCTGGTGGTATTGCATTAGTTGTTGTTGAATTGTTACTAAACCTTCTGGGCATGACCATGCTACCTTGGAGATGAGATGTTTAAATTATATGCAATAATTATTGTAGTGGGACTATTGGGTGGTATCGGATATGGTGCTAAGTACTATTATGACACCACCCAAAATACCATTGCCCAGTTGCGTGAGAATAATGCAAAGTTAGAAGTTGCTAATGAGACAAATCAGGCGACTATCAACAAGATGGGTGCAGACGCAGAAAGGTTAAACAACCTTACTAATCAACTTGTACAGGACTTACAGAAGTCAGAGAAGTATGGTGATGAATTGCGTAACACTTTGAATAAGCACAATTTGACTCACTTGGCGAATAAGAAGCCGGGGCTAATTGAAAAGAGGATGCAAAATGCGACAGACAAACTATGGGATGACCTTGAGTCTATTACTAGTTCTGACAGCGACAGTATTACTGAGTAGCTGTTCGTCAATAAGACCAGAACCAAAAATTATAACAGTAACGGAGATTATCGAAAGACAAATTCCAACTGTGCCTGGGCCAAAGTCGGTTCAACTAAATGATATATCCATTTACGTTGTATCGCCAGAAGAAAACTTTGAAGAATTCAAAAAAGAATTCGAAGCGAAGAACGGAGCAGATTCATACATTGCTATATCTGTAAAGGACTACGAAAATTTATCAAAAAATATTGCAGAGTTAAGACGATATATTGAACAACAGAAACAAATTATTCTTTATTACGAGAGTGCAATAACTAACCAAGGAGAAGAAGATGATCAATCTGATGGCAAAACTGGCAGCTAATGCATACTTAGACGGTAAAGAAGCAAAAGTTATTTTTAGAAGTATGGGATTTACCCATAAGTTTTTTGAGGTAGATGGCGCACAATGTCATGCTGTATGGAACAAGGAGATGTATGTCTTATGTTTCAGAGGAACAGAACCAGATGAACTATCTGATGTTCTTGCAGACTTGAATGCAATCCCTCGTGGTGCAATGACACACGGTTTAGTACATTCTGGTTTTGTAAAAGAGTGTAATAAGTTATGGGAACAACTCGTAGCACATAGAAGTAAACATCTCAAAAAGAGTTTCTATATCACTGGACATTCATTAGGTGCTGCTATGGCAACTATTGCATGTTCAAGATTTGAAGAGAATGAGACAGTAGTACAATTGACTACGTTTGGTTCGCCTCGTGTTGGTACTCGTAAGTTCGTAAAGAATATTCAGACACCACACCTTAGAGTTGTAAACAACAATGATATCGTAACAAGAGTACCGTTGTGGTTGATGGGATATAAACATCATGGCTTCTTGACATACATCAACTTCTATGGTAATATTAGAACACTTACATTTTGGCAGATGGCAAAGGACAAGTGGAGAGGTTGGAGAAGTAGTGCCATAGATGGTGTTAAAGACCACGGTATGGATAACTATATTAAACATACGGAGAATCTATAATGGGACTATTTGACGATACACTCTGGATTTATACCAGTATAATTGGTGCGTTGCTTGGTGCAGCGTTCCTTGCTTACTTCAAAGATACTAAGATGGGTATTTGGAGTTATGGTAAACTAGACCAGTTTCTAGATTATTTGGTGACTAAATATAAGTGGAATTGGTTAAAACAACCAGAGGATGCTTGGAGAAAGAAGTATCCTTTTGTTACTAAGAAAATAGATGAACTAGAAACTCGTATAAAGAAATTAGAAAATGGCAACGGTTAAAACCTTAGACACAGAAGTAGAACTTCTCAAGAGAGAAGTCAGTGAGATGAAGCAAATTCATCTTAGATTGGATTCTGCAATTGAAAAGATTGCTGACGTTTCTCAATCATTACATACAATTATGGCTGTACATGAAGAAAAAATAATACGTCAGGAAGAACAATTGGAACAACAAGAGAACGAGTTTAAAGATACCGTACTAAATTTGCATAGTCGCATAACTTCTAACGCCAAAGAAACATCTACTCAAATGGGTGAGATGGAACGCCGTCTAGTTGATGCTATGCGTGAACACGGCCGTAATGAAGCAGAACAGTTTGCTAAATTGCGTGAAGAACTAACTGACAGAGTGGGTGTGCTTGAGAAATGGCGTTATGTTATTGTCGGTGGTTCTATTGTAGTAGGGTTCGCCCTAACAGAAATACTTCCAGCAATGATGTAAAATCTATTGACAATCTAGTGTATTTCATGTATCATAGTCCTTATGAATTATATTGATACGAAGTACATGTCCCTCATAGGCCCCAGACTCCGAAACTTCTCCAAGAAGAAAGATTACTTGTGGAACTTTTCGTGTCCGTACTGTGGCGATTCCTCAAAGAAAAAGAACAAAGCACGTGGGTTTGTTTACAGAACAAAGAATGATTTGTTCTTTAAATGCCACAACTGTGCTATGGGTACAACTGTTGCTAAACTGATTGAGTTCGTTGATGCAAACTTGTACAAAGAGTATGTTATGGAACGATATAAGGAAGGTACTAATGGTACGCCTTATAAAGGTGGATACAAAACTCCAAAACCAAAGTTCGATTTCACTGCACCTAAATTCAAGAGTCGTTTAGGTAATCTAAAAACTTTTGCAGAACTGGAAAAAAATCATCCAGCTTTGTCGTTTTTAGATGAAAGATCGCTGCCCAGAGATTCTTGGAATGATATATATTTCAGTCCTAAGTTTTATGAGTTCACCAATACTCAAGTCCAAGATAAGTTCCCTTCATTGGACGGAGATCATCCTCGTATGATTATTCCATTTAGAAAGGAGAACGGACAAATATTCGCCTATCAAGGGCGATCATTCGGTGACGAAAAACAAAAGTACATTACGATTATATTGGATACAGAATATCCCAAAATCTTTGGGATGGATAGAGTAGACCCGACTCGTAACATTTATGTTACAGAGGGGCCATTCGATAGTCTGTTCCTTGACAACTCTATTGCTGTTGCACAGAGTGATTTGCGTGTACCCCAGTTTAAAGATAAAGCAGTTCTAGTACCCGACAACGAACCTAGAAATCCTGAGATTTGTAAACAGATTGAGCGGTGTATTGATGAAGGATATAAGGTATGTCTTTGGCCTAATACCATAAAAGAAAAAGACATAAACGACATGATTCTCTCTGGAATGTTACCAGCAGAGGTTTTAGGAATTATACATAGTAACTCCCATTCGGGGTTAAAAGCAAAAACCGTTTTCAATTCGTGGAAACGCACATATTAGAAACAATGGAGAATAAAAATATGAAAAGTCTGGCAGAAGTTATCATCCCCTTCACCAAGACTGAGGAAAGAACAGGTCTCGACCACCTCGGTATCAACATAAACAGAAACAAAGACAAAGATTTATCAGAACAAGCGTACAAACTTCTTAAAGACTATTATTGTAATGACAACGAAGATTCCCCACAACAAGCTTTCGCTCGTGCTGCAGTAGCATATTGTGATGGTGACTTAGAACTTGCTCAACGCATCTATGATGCAGTATCTAAAGGGTGGTTTATGTTTGCATCTCCAGTATTATCAAACGCCCCAATGCCAGGGCAGAAAGCAAAAGCATTACCTATCTCGTGTTTCTTGACTTACGTTCCAGACTCACTTGAAGGACTAATCGACCACTCTGCTGAGTTGCGTTGGTTGTCTGTTAAAGGTGGTGGTGTCGGTGGACACTGGAGTGACATTCGTGCCATCTCAGATAAGGCGCCAGGGCCAATGCCATTTTTGCATACGGTAGACGCAGATATGACTGCATACAGACAAGGAAAAACTAGGAAAGGTTCGTATGCAGCGTATATGGATGTCTCACACCCAGACCTGATAGAGTTCTTGAATATGCGAGTGCCAACAGGTGACGTTAACCGTAAGAACCTAAATCTGCATCATGCTATTAATATCACAGATGATTTCATGCGTGCTGTTGAAAGAGATGGTATGTGGGATTTAAAAGACCCACATGAAGATACAGTTCGTGAAAGTATGCCTGCTAGGACGTTATGGCAACAAATCCTAGAAGTACGTTATCGTACAGGTGAACCATATCTAAACTTCATTGATACTGCTAATCGTGCATTACCACACACAATGAAGTCGAAGGGATTAAAGATACATGGTTCTAATCTATGTAATGAAATCCATCTACCAACATCAGAAGATAGAACTGCCGTCTGTTGTCTCTCTTCACTAAACTTAGAGAAGTATGATGAATGGAAAGATACAACCCTTGTTCGTGACCTTATTAAGTTTCTTGATAACGTACTACAGTTTTTCATTGATAATGCAGGCGATGAGATTTCTCGTGCTAGATACTCAGCAACACAAGAACGTAGTCTTGGACTAGGTGCAATGGGTTGGCATTCACTTCTACATCAGAAGAGAGTTGCATTTGATTCACCAGAGGCTAGAGAATTAAATCGTGAAGTGTTTAAATTCATCAAAGATGAAGCAGTTAGTGAAAGTATAAGTATAGGTGCAGAGAAGGGCGAGGCACCTGATATGAGAGGTACTGGTAGACGCAATGCACATTTACTGGCAATTGCCCCCAATGCAAACTCTAGTATTATTGTTTCTACTTCGCCATCTATTGAACCAATGAAAGCGAATGCATATACACACCGTACTCGTGCTGGTTCACATTTGGTGCAGAATATATATCTAGAAGAAGAGTTGGAAAAGGTTGGAAAGAATCATCCAGACATTTGGTCTAGTATTATTACTAATGGTGGTTCAGTACAACATTTGGATTTCTTGTCAGATGAAATCAAAGATGTTTTCAAAACAGCAATTGAATTAGACCAACTCGTGTTGGTAGAACAAGCTGCAGACAGACAAGAATATCTCTGTCAAGGACAATCACTAAATCTATTCTTCCCTGCTGGGGCAGATAAGAAAGACTTGCATAGGGCACACTTTGCCGCTTGGAAGTTAGGAACGAAGGGTCTGTACTATTTACGAACAGAGACTTCACAAAGAGCAGAGAATGTATCACTAAAGGTTGCTCGTGATGCATTGAAAGACTTTGAAACACAAACAATGGAATCGCAAGACGAATGTGTCGCTTGCGAAGGATAAGGGTAAAGAAGAAATGAAAGTAGAAATTTATAGTAAATCGCATTGTCCATTTTGTGAGAAGGCCAAACATTGGTTTGACTCACATGGATATGAGTACACAGAAATCAAAATGGATAACGAAGAAGAACGTCTTGCATTTTATCAACGTGTACCAAACGCTCGTTCAGTACCACAAATCTTTATTGATGATAAGTTGATTGGTACATACGACCAGTTTATTGCTGTTGCAGATACCTTTGTCAAAAAGAAAGGTGGTGGATTGATGGTGTTCTCAGAAACATATAAACCATTCCACTATCCTTGGGCAGTTGAAATCACAACAAGACATGAGAAGGTTCACTGGATTGAAGATGAACTTGACTTGTCTGAAGATGTGTCTGATTGGAAGTCTGGTAAGGTAAGTGCAATCGAAAAAGAATACATCACAAACATTCTAAGATTGTTTACACAGTCTGATGTTGCAGTAGGACAGAACTATTATGACCAACTTATACCAAAGTTTAAGAACAATGAAGTACGGAATATGCTTGGTTCTTTTGCAAATAGAGAAGCCATTCACCAACGTGCATATGCACTTCTTAATGAGACACTTGGGCTATCTGATGCCGAGTATCATGCCTTTCTAGAGTATACAGAGATGGCAGATAAGATTGAGTTTATGATGGAGAGTGATCCAAACACTGTTCGTGGACTTGGACTTACAATGGCGAAATCTGTAATGAATGAAGGTGTGGCACTATTTGCATCATTCGTAATGTTGTTGAACTTTCAACGCTACGGTAAGATGAAAGGTATGGGTAAGGTAGTTGAGTGGAGTATTCGTGACGAATCAATTCACGTTGAGGGTATTGCAAAACTATTCAAGGCATATTGTGCAGAACATCCTCGTATTATAGATGACGAATTTAAGGGACATATATATGAGATGGCAAGACAAGCTGTGAAGTTAGAAGATAACTTTATTGACTTGGCTTATAAAATGGGTGACATTGAGGGACTAGATCAGAAAGAAGTGAAACAGTATGTAAGATACATTACTGATAGAAGACTTCTACAACTAGGACTCAAAGGTAACTACAAAGTAAAAGATAATCCTTTACCTTGGTTGGAGTGGGTACTTAACGGTGCAGACCACACCAACTTCTTTGAGAACAGAGTAACCGAATATGAGGTTGCTGGTTTGACAGGTAAGTGGGATGATGTTTACGCCGCATAATAAATATAATAAAAGGCAGACAAATTTATGAGTAGAAAAGAAATCTTATGTGATGGGTGCGAGGCAGTATTCAGAATCGCCCATAATATGGATGAATGGAGTTATGGCGTTAAGTACTGCCCTTTTTGTTCTGAGAACATCGAAGAGGATAATGAAGATGAACTATTCGATGAGGAAGAAGACGAAGATTACTAATGTCACAATGGACTTATAAAGGCGACCCTGTTGACAACCTACCAGAAGACTGTGAGGGTTTTGTATATCTGATAACTAATCTTACTAATGAACAGAAGTACATTGGAAAGAAACTAGCACGTTTCAAGGTTACAAGACCCCCACTAAAAGGAAGAAAGAACAAACGGCGTTCAAGTAAAGAAAGTGATTGGAGAACCTATTGGGGTTCTTCAGATCATTTGAATGCTGATGTAAAAGGACTTGGTGAAGACAAGTTCACCAGAGAGATTCTATACTACTGTCAAAGTAGAGGAATGCTCAGTTATCTAGAAGCTAAAGAACAATTCGACAGAGCAGTATTGCTTAGTGATGAGTACTATAATGGTATCATCAATGTTAGAGTTGGTAGCTCTAAGGTACTTAAAGAAGAGTACAAGAATAAGTTCTAAAGAAATGCATTTTTGATATAACGAGTATGCAGAAATAACATTACTTTTCGTAACATATGACAGCATCATTTACCTAAATAAATGCGAACCACCCCCAAGGAGATTCAAAAAATGCCCAATCAAATGGACAGAGCGAGCCTGAGTGCTCAAAATAATTAACAAGGGGATGCTATGCATCCCTTTATCATTTTAAGAGGAAGAAATAAAATGACAAAATGGATGCTGGATTTGTTCAAATCAAAACCAAAGACGAATGATATTGTACGTTTCATACGGACAGAATATTCAAACGAAGTAAAGCACTTACACGATCACGATGTACTTGCTTATTACGACAACATAATGACTAAAAGGAGAACCTAAAAATGTCAGTCGGTTTATTAATAAACCAAGGTTACAAACATACATGTGCGGTTTGTGATTGGATTAGTAAGGCACTAACAGGACTATTGATATTATGCATATCAGTAACAGAGTCGGCTGGACGAGCAAGAGCTGCATCAGAATTATCTCGTATGGGATATCATGCAGAAGCGAAAAAATTAATGATGGAGATCAAGAAATGAGTGAAATGATAATGAAACTGAGAGAGAACGAAAAGGTGTGTAGGTTCTGTGATATTGTTGAGGGGTTATTCCTTGTAACATTTCCACTAGTATTGCCTGCACTTATAATGTGGGGAGCATCAACATGGTAACAATTACAGCAACATATTGTGCATTCTGTGATATAGTCGCAGACTTGTATACAAACTTTAGAGATGCTATCACTCCAAAGATGGACAAGAAAGCATACAGAGAACTGCATTCATTGACTGACAGAGAACTTAATGACATGGGTATATGTCGTGGAGATATCAAGAGCATTGCAATGGGTAAAACTGTACCTAGAGGTGGTTGGGACTACTAAAGTTTTTCAACTTTTTTTAAAATAATTTCTAAGTCCTTGTTTTGCAAGGACTTTTTTTTGTACTTTTTTTAAGAAAAGACTTGACATTTGTTTTAATAACATGTATACTGTATAGGTAAGATAGAGAAAAGGAACTAAACATGTCAAAACAAAACGAAATCGAATTCATTTCTGCCTACAAAGGTGGGATTAAAATGTTCTCTGGTGAGGGTGTTGTTGGTTATGGTGACACTGCCGAGATGATTGCCTATGTCCTAAAAACTAAAGGACTTTCTTCTGGTGCTAGTCACAGTTCTTCTATGGACTTTGCTGATGAAGAGGGGTTTGAGAACCACGATGATGCGTGGAAACTTTGGAATGATGCAATGGAGTTAGTATAATATGTTTGAAGTTGGAATGGAAGTTGTTCGTGTTTATCCCCAATTGGGAAAAGACAACTATATTGCAGAAGGTGAGATAACTTCTGTACACGAAGATGCAGATGATGTAACATTAGTAAGCGTTATGTACAATGATGGTGCTACGAAAGTTTACACAGAAGATGCAATGAAGAATGAACTGGGCCGCCGTATGTTGGTTACAACTGGTGAGAAGGGACGTTTATTATTAGAAGCAGCACTAAACGAGGAGTGGGTATAATGGATATCGCACAGTTGCAAGAACAACACAAATTCTTTTCAGATATGCTGAATACTATCGAAAAGATTAAAAAGAAAACGCCTGGCAACGGATTTGCCAAGATGAAGTGTAAAGAGAAGATTGCAGAACTTGAGGCGATCTTTGATCGAATTGATTATGCGGCCCAAATCACTTATGATTAAATTTAATGCGTCTGTAGCTCAGCTGGATAGAGTATTGGTCTACGAAACCAAAGGTCAAAGGTTCGAATCCTTTCAGGCGCACCAATCTTTTTTGAAAAAAAGTGAAAAAAGTACTTGACATTTGTTTTAATAACAAGTATAATGGTTACATAAGATAGAGAAAAGGAAGTTAAAATATGATTATGTTTGAAAAAGAAAGAGTTGAAGTGGTAGTTTCTGAAGTGCTTGACTTCATTACCTATGTAGAATCTTTCTATGGTAAAGGTGGTGTGTATCCTATTGGTGCAACAACTGAAATGATTGCGAAGTCTGTCAAGATGTACTTCAATTCTCTTACTGAAGAAGTGACTTGGGGTGGTGGAGACAGTCTCGACAGAGAACGTGTTCGTGATATTATGATTGAAAAATTTAAATTGGAGTGGAAATAATGGGATTACATGTAAAAGATACAATGGAACGTCTAGACAACACACTAGACGAGGTGGATTCACTTTTACAGGATCTTCCACTTTCAAAAGAAGTTAAGGTTAAACTGACCTCTATGGTTTATGAACTGTGGGCGGACGTAGAAGAGGAGTTGTCATAATGGGATTACATGTAAACATCTATAAAGAAGCAAGACAAGAAGATTCTTGGTTAGGTTCAATTGATTGCACAATGGGTGGTGAATCATCCTATGCAAAAGGGTTCACTGTTGTGAATGCTGATGGGCCTTTCGAACCGTCTGAAGATTACCCTGCTGCTGAACTTGTGATGGCAGAACCAATCGGTGGTAAGAGAATACTACGATTGATTCCAGAATCCAAGAAAGGTAAGTGGACAATGTTCGGTGGTAACTACGCTGGAACTTCTGACTCAAGGTTCTCAGAACTTTGTGAAAGGTTGCTTGGTGTGAATTTCTACGGCGCTGTCGCTGTCCATGATAGAGTGGAAGGATAAGAAATGGAAGAAACATTAACTTTCCTAGAAGCTTATAAGGGTGATTTAGAGTATGGTATCAGCAATGGTATCGACTCTATAAACCACTCAACAAGTGGTACGCCCTACTTCTACGGCAGGGGTGAAGCGAATGAATACTTGTCTGAACTCCAGACTTTAATTATACAAATAAAAAGACAAATATCTGAAAAAAGTACTTGACATTTGTTTTAATAACATGTATACTGTATAGGTAAGATTGAGAAAAGGAAATGATTATGGAACAAGCACTAGTTGATTATATCACTGCTAAGAACGCTGAAACCCAAGAATGGGTTGACGCTGCTGAGGGACGTATGGCAGGAATGATACCTACCGACCCTGCTTTCTTTGAAGAGAATGGTTGGACTACCCTCGTGAAATACAAGCGTGCTATGTTGGAAGAAGATGCATACTACATGTGTGCTGAAGCATACTCTAAGAGTTATGCTCGTATGATGAACTTCAAATTCAAAACCAATGCAGAGTTGGAAGACTTGTGTGACCAATATGGTGATACCATTGAGGCGAATATAAAGGAAGAGTCTGAGTGGGCGCAACAATGTGTTGATACATTTCAGTCTATCCTTACCAACACTATCAACTGTGGGGCTCGTAATGAAGAGACTGCTCTACGTTGGTTAGTTGAGGGTGAAGACTTTTACCACAGTCAAGATGTCGAGTCTTTTGTTTATGGATATGGTATCCTGTTCACAGACTATGGTAAAGAACTTGTGAAAAAAATAATGAATATTGTAACATACAAGGAGTTTGTATAATGGTAGATGTGATTCGTGATATCAATATCCTAGAGTCTTTATTGATTGCTATGGATGAGGGTGCGTCTGATGAGAAGCGAATGGCGCTTCAGTCAGTCGAAAATTTGATTGCAGAGAAGAAAGAAATTATCTCTGCGTTTGAAAAGGAGTTTGCAAATGATTCGCAATAAACAACCTAGTGAACTTGTCATTGACTTGACAGGCCCAGCAGGAAATGCTTTTTCTCTAATGGGACAAGCATCAAATCTTGCTAAACAGTTGGGGTTCGATAAATCTGAAATCCTCAAAGAGATGAAGTCTGGTGATTACGAAAACCTTATTTCTGTGTTTGATAAATACTTTGGCGATTACGTTATCTTAGAGAGGTAGAACCAATGACAGGATTAGAACATTCATTATTAGCGACAGGGTTGCTTGCCGCATTTTATTATCTCGGCGTCCACTTCGGTAAGAAGGACGCTGTTGAAGAAGCAGTTGAGTTTACACTTGATACACTTGAAAAAGGAAACTACGTCAAAGTGTCATATAATGAAAAAACTAAGGAAAAGGAACTAATACCTCTTGACAAGACAAGTTAAGTCTGATAAGATGTATAAGTAAATGGTAAGTAAATAAAAAAATGGTATATAAAACTTTAGAAGAGGCAGTAGTTGCTGCCAAAATAATGTGCGAGACGCTAGAAACTTATGTTCGTGTTACAATTGCCCCAGAGGGAAATGGTTACGAATTGTTTGGAACTGGTTCATGCGTACAAACAGTGAAGGAGTGATTATGAAAATTACAATTATTGGAACTGTCTTAGCGACAACTCTACTTGCAACAACAGCATTTGCTGGTGACGCAACTGTAGAAGATAAGTATAAGACTATTGAAAAGAAAGTCCCACATACAGAGAACATCTGTAATACTGTCGATATTCCTATCTATGGAAATGTTGGTGGTGGTGGTGCATCTGGTACGGACGTATTAGGTGGAATGATTATCGGTGGATTACTTGGTAAGGGTATCACTGGAAAAGATAACGGTGCAGCAGCTGGTGCAGTGCTAGGTGGCATATTTCAAGCAGACAAGAAACAAAACAAACAAAATCAAATTGTGGGTTATCGTCAGCAACAACAATGTTATCAGAACACCACATATACTATAGAGAGAAATACAGTTTACTCTCACAGTATAGTGACTTTTTCCCATGAGGGGAAACAGCACAGGGTAAAATTTAACCGATACTAATGGTTAATTTTCTGCCCGTAGCTCAACTGGATAGAGCAACAGCCTTCTAAGCTGTAGGTTATAGGTTCAAGTCCTATCGGGCAGGCCAATTATTTTTGAGGAACAAATGAGGTATAATAAGTACAACCAGAATAAAAGAAAAGAAAACAAGCCACAAGGTGGTTTGACTGTTGAGGTGCGTGACAATGATGTCAATAAAGCAATGCGTATCTTAAAGAAAAAATTACTAAACGATGGGTTCTTTCAAGAACTCAGAGATAGAACCTTCTATGAATCTAGGGGAACTAAACGTAGGAAAGATAAGAAAGCTGCTACGAGACGTTTCAAAAGAAATATGGAAAAACGTAAAGAAGAACTTGGTTATTAATAAGGTAGTGATATGGCACGGCGCCCAACAATAAATACGGATGAGACTATAAAGAAACCTCGTAAGAAACGTAAACCAATGACGCCTGAACAAAAGAAGGCTGCTGGTGAACGTCTTGCTCTTGCTAGAGAGAAACGTCTCGCTGAGAACCCACCACAATATAAAAGTATTCATCCTAGTGTGGTTGAACGTGGTGATGATGACCCTCTTAGTATGAAGAAGGTGCAGATGTGGATTAAGACACAAAAGGATTTGTTGTCTGCTGCTAAACGTGGTGTTCGTGATAAGGTAAAGGGTGCAGAGGCGCAAGTATCTCAACACGAAGGTTACATTAGAAATCTACATCGTTATTTGCGTGATGGTGATTATGTTGATACACGTTATGGTGAACATCAACAAAGTGCCATAAAGTATCGTTGTGTTGCAATGGCATATTATGCTGATGGTACACCCAAAAGAACAGAGGGTGTATTCTATCCAGACCTTGGTTATACATGGATGGGAGCTCATCATGTCGAAGAAGAAAGATAATATCATCAATTTCCCAAAAGGAAAGATAATCAAAGTTGACAACACCGCTGGTATTGCTCGTGAACATATTTTGTTTACTGAAGATTTGACTCAGGGACTTGTGGTAAATATGATACACAATATGTCAGAGAATGGCATTGACGTAGATCATCCCGACTTCCTTAGAGACACTGCCTTTTTGGTTGAGTTGATTAAAAGTATGATATTCAGAGAAGGTGGTTTAGACCATCCTCTACAGGATTTTACTAAACTCTTTATTGATTATACAGAAGAGGATGGTATACCTACTATGGACATTGACCTTGATATGATACAGGGCGTG
>Ga0257126_1000784_pt1 | contig 24711 bp, 20 predicted proteins | sample SI060_120mmetaG_FD_190151 | JGI IMG/M metagenome (GOLD analysis project Ga0257126, IMG submission 190151) | Marine microbial communities from Saanich Inlet, British Columbia, Canada - SI060_120m | ecosystem: Environmental > Aquatic > Marine > Inlet | place: Canada: British Columbia | collected... | reverse complement strand
ATTTTCTATTAAGTTAATATCTCCATGTAAAAAAGAAATATTCTCCGTATTATTTAACTTTGCATTATCAATTGAATTCTGAAAAGCCCATTCATCAATATCAATACCTACTACTTGCTTAGCACCTTTTTTTGAGGCAACAATTGACAAAACGCCTGTACCACTTCCCATGTCAAGTATTGATTTATCATTTAAATCAAGATTATATAATTCATTAATCATTAAAAATGTTGTTTCATGGTGCCCTGTCCCAAATGACATTTTGGGAGTTATTATAATTTCATCTTTAAAATTGCCATTATTTTTATGAAATTCAGATCTAATTAAACAATTAGAATTAATCTGTACTGGTTTAAAATTTTTTTCCCACTCTTCATTCCAATTTTTTTGAGCTACATGATTAATATTAAAATTTAGTTTGGTGAATTTTTTAATTTTATCTAACTCAATATCAAGTTTCTTTTTATCAAACAATATCGCTTGTATATAGCACCTAACACCATTTTCATTTTCTAGAAATGTTTCAAATTCAATTTCGTTTAATCTTGCAACAACAATATCAGAAAAAACCTCAGATTTTTCAATCTCAATATCAACTTCAATATATTTCATTAAAAAGAATTAATGATTGCGACAAAATCAGAGGATTTAAGGGAAGCTCCTCCTATTAAACCTCCATCAATATCATATTGAGAAAATAATTCTTTAGAGTTTATTGGTTTACAAGAACCTCCATATAGAATGGAAGTATTATTACTTATTTCTGTTCCAAACTTATTTGATATTAAAGAACGAATAAAGGAATGTATTTCCTGTGCTTGTACTGAACTTGCAGTTTTACCTGTACCAATAGCCCAAATAGGTTCATAAGCAATAACTGTCCTACATAAACTTTTTTGGTCTAAAGAAAGAATAGTTTCCTCTAGCTGTTTTCTTATAACTTGTAAGTACTCCCCTGATTCTCTTTGATCAATATTTTCTCCACAACAAAAAATAATTTTTAAATTATTTTGTAAAGCTTTAGTAATTTTCAAATTCAAATTTTCATTGGATTCATTAAATACAGAGCGACGTTCAGAATGCCCAATAATAACATAATTAACACCCATAGAATTTAACATACTTGCGGAAACTTCTCCTGTATATGCACCGTTATTATATTCACTACAGTTTTGACTAGCTACCAAAACATGATCATGATTTGCACAAGATCTTATAACTTTATCTAAATATACAAATGGTGGAGATAATATTACTTCCACATTATTATCACTTGAATGTAATGTTAAAATTTCATCAACAAGTGAACCAACTTCATCATAATTAAGATTCATTTTCCAATTACCAGCAACTATTTTTTTTCTCATAAATTATTCTATTCTAACGCGAGGATCTACCCAAGCATATATTAAGTCAACTAAAATATTAATTATCACAAAAATCATTGAAATAAAAATAACTGAACCCATAACTACAGGTAAATCCATATTATTTAAAGCATCAACAATTTCTTTTCCTAATCCATTCCATGCAAAAATATACTCTACAAAAACCGCACCAGCTAATAAAGAAGCAAACCATCCAGATACAACTGTTACAACTGGATTTAGAGAATTACGAAGAGCATGTTTAAATACCACAACAAACTTGTTAAGACCTTTTGCTTTTGCTGTACGAATATAGTCCATTGACAATACATCTAACAATGAACTTCGACATAGTTGTATAATAACTGCAAGGGGTCTTATGCCAAGGGTTAAAGCTGGTAAAATAACATTCTTAAATTGTATAGTTCTACTAATACCATAATCATCAATTTCATATAAACTACCAGTCATAGATAGACCTGTGTAGGCATTTAGCAGGTAACCAAATACCCAAGCAATAAGTATAGCACTAAAAAAAGAAGGTAGCGCCATTCCAAGAACAGAGAAATACATAATAGATTTATCAATAATTGAATCTTTATTTAGAGCAGAAAAAACTCCAAAAATTAAACCAAAAATAAGAGCAAATAAAATTGCTAAAAATGCTAATAAAAAGGTATTTGGAAAAGTTGATTTTATTATTGAAGATACTTTTAAATTAGATTTAACAAATGAAGTTCTTAAATAAGGAGATTTTGCAACAACATTATAATTTTTAAAATCAAAAATTTTAATTGCATTATACTTTTTTTCATCAAGAAATGTTAAGGATGATTTAGATTTATTATGAAAAGAAATGAGAGAAAGATCGTTAAGATAATATAAATATTGAACATTTATAGGCCTGTCAAAACCATACTTCTTTTTTATAAGTTCAAGTTGCTTAGAATCTTCTCTTTTATCAAGCATCATACGCGCAGGATCACCAGGAAGAACATGAAATAAGAAAAAAACTATAGTAAGAACTCCAAATATTACAAGAACTGAATAAAATAATTTTTTAATAAGATAATTAAACAAGTAATTAAATATTAATTAAATAAACTTTCAAAATCCTTTGCATCGTATTCATTAGGACCTGTACCATCGTAAAATCTCATTTGATTTCCATTATTATAATATATGACAACGGGATTTTCATATTCATAACCCAACACTTCTAAATAACTATTTATTTCATCATCAGGATTATAAAACTCCATTATTTGATATGAATACTCATTTCCAGAATATTTTAGAAAATCAGGTATCTTACCTTCTTCTGTATCAGAAAAAATAATATGTACATCTGGAAAGTCTATTGTGCTACTTGCAATTTCTGTTAGTGATTTTGCGGCATCCATACAATGCTCACAACCAGCATCAAAAAAGCATAATATTTTTTTCCCATCGTTAATATTAAAGGATTCATCTACATATGTAGAATATGAGGAAACTTGCTTACCACTTGAATTCGTAGCAATTGGCAATAATGAGAACATTAGAACAGAAATTATTAAATAACCATTAAGAAGTAATAAAAAACTACTTTCTTTCTTGTCGTTCACATTTCTATAAATAAAGATTAATAAGAGTATTGTAAAAATATTTTTAAAAAATGCTTCAGTAGGAGTCATAGGTATTAATTGACCAAAACATCCACAGTTTTCATCATTACCAACAAAAATATCTAGAGCCAAATCAATATTAAAAATTACTAGTAATAAAATAGTTGATGGAATAACTAACTTTTTAATATAATGTGTTTGAAGAATAGCAAATGCAATAAAAAACTCAAAAGCGATAATCAGCCTAGATAAAAAAGGAGCAAAATCCTCACTAAAACCCATGGGGATTAATTGTCCTTCCTCAAAAACCTTTGTAATACCGTATAAAGGTGTTGGATAAAGCTTTGCTATTGCAGATAAAAGAAATAATGCAGATATTAGTAATCTTGAAATTAAGGTAATATTTTTCATGAATTATTTATTTAATTTAATAAGTGCAAAAACAGCGTAATTTAACATATCAAGATAATTAGCATCAATACCTTCAGAAATTATAGTACTTCCGTTGTTATCTTCAATTTGTTTAACTCTTAATAATTTCTGTAAAATAAGATCGGTTAATGAACTAACACGCATATCTCTCCACGCTTCACCATAATCATGATTTTTATTAACCATTAAATCCTTAGAGTTAAGAACATGCTTATTAAATAAGTTCAATACTTTTTCATATTCAAGGTCTTCTGGTTGCTCAGAAACACCTAAATCAATTTGAATCAAACCAATAACAGAGTAATTAACAATTCCTATGAACTCATTAATTATGCCCTCATCAATTTTCTGAACACCTTTGCTTTCAATGCTTCTTATCCGTTGTGCTTTAATGAAAATTTGATCTGTTAAAGAGCTTATTCTTAAAATTCTCCAAGCGCTTCCATAATCTTTCATTTTTTTTGCAAAAATGTCCTCACATTTTTTTATTATTGAATCATATTCAGCAATTGTTTCATTCATATAATCAAATTTTAATCAAAGCTTAAATATAAAATATTTAAAGTGTCAAAAACAGCAAAACATAAAACTAATTATATTGATTTTTCAACACCAGTTGTAATGGGAATATTAAACATTACAACAGATTCTTTTTTTGATGGAGGAAAGTTCTTAACTAAAGAAAATATCATCAAACAGGCTCAAAAAATTGAAGAAGAAGGTGCTAAAATAATTGATATTGGCGCTTCATCTTCACGCCCTGGATCAACTCCTGTTTCAGAAGAAATAGAATTAGAAAGATTAATACCTGCAATTAAACTAATTCAAAAAAATACCAAAAATTTAAAAATTTCAATAGATACTTTTAGAGCAAAAGTAGCAGAAGAATGCATCAAAAATGGAGCACACATAATAAATGATATTAGTGCCGGAGAAAAGGATTTAAAAATGTTTGAAACAATAATAAATTTAGATGTTCCTTATATTATGATGCATATGCAAGGAAATTCTAATAGTATGCAAGTAAATCCAACATATGATGATGTAACTTCTGATATTATTAGTTTTTTTGAGCAAAAAGTCAAACAACTTAATGCTAAAGGTTTTAAAAAAATAATTATTGATCCAGGATTTGGTTTTGGAAAAACAATAGAGCATAATTATGAAATCCTTAAAAACCTCAAAAAGTTCAAAAAGCTGAATTTCCCATTACTTGCTGGCTTATCAAGAAAATCAATGATTTATAATTTACTTGACACATCTGCAGAAGATGCTTTAAATGGAACTACAGTAGCAAACACTATAAGTCTATTAAATGGCGCAAACATCTTAAGAGTTCATGATGTTAAACAAGCATTAGAATGTATAAGAATTTATGCGATGATTAGAAAGATGGATTAACCACCAAAATCATCAAAGCGAACATTTTCATCAGGAATACCCCAATCATCAGCCATTTTAATAACTGCTTGATTCATTAAAGGAGGTCCACAGAAATACAACTCTAAATCTTCTGGTGCTTCATGATTATTCAAAAATTTATCAATAACCACTTGATGAACAAAGCCAGAAAAACCATCACCATTTGGATCATCAAGATCTTTTTTCTCTACCCAATTATCTTCTGGAATAGCATCTGATAAAACTAAATGAAATTTAAAATTTGGATAATCTTTTTCTAAATCTCTGAAGTAGTGAATATAGAAAAGTTCTGCTCTAGACCTTCCACCATAAAAGAAAGTAACTTTTCTTCCAGTTTTAATAGTTCTAAACAGTTCATATAAATGAGAGCGCATTGGTGCCATACCAGCTCCACCACCAATATATAACATTTCAGCATCAGAATCATTTATAAAAAACTCTCCATAGGGTCCTGAAATAGTTACCTTTTGTCCTTCTTTTAATCCAAAAATATAAGAGGATGCAACACCAGGATTAATATCAGCCCAAGTGTTTTTTGCTCTATCCCATGGAGGTGCAGCAACTCTAACGTTTAACATAATTCTTTTACCCTCAGCAGGATATGATGCCATGGAGTAGGCTCTAACAATTTCTTCATCATTACGCATTACTAAATTTCGCATAGCATATGGACCTTCAGACCAATCTTTTTCAAACTTATCTGGTTCGCCAGGATGATCTTGTGGATGTGCAGCAATTTCCATTTCAGAAAATTTAACTTCACCTTCCGGTATTTTAATTTGAATATAACCACCCGCTAAATACTCCATATCTTTTGGAATTTCAACAATAAATTCTTTGATATATGTTGCGACGTTATAATTAGAAACAACTGTTGCTTCCCATTCTTTTACACCAAAAACCTCTTCAGGAATAGTAATATCCATATCCTCCTTAACCTTAACTTGACAACCTAGTCTCCAGTTATTAGCAATTTTTTTTCTTGAAAAATGTGGTTCTTCTGTAGGTAAAATACCACCTCCACCAGAATTTACTTGACAAGTACACTGAACACAAGTACCACCACCACCACAAGCAGAAGGGAGAAAAATCCCTTCATTACTAAGTGTTGTTAATAGTGTACTTCCTCCATCAACTTCAATTTCTTTTTCTCCATTAATCATTATTTTTATTTTTCCTGAAGGAGAAAGTTTAGTTTTAACAAATAAAATGACAGTAATTAATGTTAAAATTAACAACAAAAAAACTGATATACTACTTATTACTTTTAGTGTACTTAAAACAATCATTTAATTATAATTTAATTCCCATAAAACTCATAAACGCAATTCCCATTAATCCAGTAATTATAAAAGTAATTCCTAAACCACGCAGTGCTGGAGGAACGTGAGAATATCTAATTTTTTCTCTTATCGCTGCAATACCAACAATAGCTAAAAACCAACCAATACCAGATCCAACACCAAATACGACTGCCTCAGTAATATTACTATATGCTCTTTCTTGCATAAAAAGAGAACCACCTAGAATTGCACAGTTAACTGCAATAAGGGGAAGAAAAACACCTAGTGAGCTATATAAGGCAGGAGAAAACTTTTCCACTATCATCTCAACAAGTTGAACCATAGAAGCAATAACAGCGATAAACATTATAAATGATAAAAAGCTTAAATCTATATCTTTAAATTCTTCACCAAGCCAAACTAAAGCTCCCTTATCTAAAACAAAATTTACCAATAAATAATTTATTGGTACAGTAATAGAAAGAACAAAAATTACTGCAAGACCCATTCCAACAGAAGTTTTGACAGTTTTAGATATTGCTAGATAAGAACACATTCCTAAGAAATATGCAAAAACCATATTATCAATAAATATTGATTTTATAAAAATATTTGCTAATTCTTGCATTCTATTAGTTTGTTTCTATTAATTTTTGATTTCTCATTCTTTGTATCCAAATAATAACTCCAACAGTTACAAGAGCCATAGGAGGTAAAATCATCATTCCATTATTTTCATAACCCAATTCATAAACACCTAATTTTTCAAGAACAGGATAGCCATATAAAGTACCAGCTCCAAGTAGTTCTCTAAAAAACGCAACAGCTATCAAAATCCATCCGTAACCAAAAGCATTTCCAAGTCCATCCAAAAATGATTCCCATGGAGAATTTGCAAGTGCAAATGCTTCTAATCTACCCATTATAATACAGTTGGTAATAATTAAACCAACAAAAACTGAAAGTTCTTTACTTACATCATAAACATAGGCTTTCAATACTTCATCAACAATAATTACTAGAGATGCAATTACAACTAATTGAACAATAATTCGAATCCTAGAAGGGATAAAGCTTCTCATTAAAGACACCACTACATTTGCAACACACATAACAAAAATTACAGAAAGTGCCATTACTAATGCAGGCTTAAGCTGAACAGTTATGGCAAGTGCTGAACATATTCCAAGTACTTGAACTGTAACAGGGTTGTTATCGTCTAAAGGATCGGTTAATAAAGATTTATTCTTTTTTGAGAACAAGCTATTTTTACTCATTTAGTAGTGATATTAAATTTGTAATAATTGTAGAATCATTTTCAACCAATTTATTTTGCTTTAAATAAGGAATATATCTGCTTACACGTTCCTTAATCATATCAGTTACTCCATCTGAAGTAATAGTTCCTCCTGAAATACCGTCAACTTCATGCATGCTTCCTTCAGTTGCACCACCTTTCTTAACTGTAATTGAAACAAACTCATTATTTTCATCAAATATTAATTTATCTCTAAATGGTTCTTGAAAAAAGGATTGGTTAATTTCAGCACCAAGACCAGGAGTTTCACTTTTATGAGCAAAAACCGCTCCAAAAACTGTATTGATATCTTCTTTAAGTGCAATATATCCCCATATAGGACCCCATAAACCTTTTCCTCTTAAAGGAATAATATAACATTCTGAACTATCTTCTAGCATACTTATATAAAGAGGAAGTTTTTGATTCTTTATATCTTTTTTAAGTTCATCACCAAGATCAATATCAAAAGCTGATCCATCTAGAATCTTTCCACTATTATCAATAACTAATTCTTCTTTAATAAATTGACTATAATATTTTTCTGACTCATCTCTATCAACAATAACACCTACAGATTGTAAAATATTTTGCTTTTTTTCTAATTCTATATTTCTATCTTGTAAAGGCGTTAGTTGTATTGACATAGAAGCAAGTAAAGCAGCAACAAAAACTACCATTACACAAGCAAAACCTATTGTATATGAATTTTTATTTACATTCATGATGTTGCAATTTTAGTTCTACCAAGTCTTTTTTTAATGTTTGATTCTATTATGTAGTGATCAATAAGAGGAGCAAATACATTCATAAATAAAATAGCAAGCATCATTCCTTCAGGATATGCAGGATTAAATACTCTAATAACAATAGCAAAGAAACCAACAAGTAAACCATATATTATCTTACCTTGATTAGTTTGAGTTGCTGTAACAGGGTCAGTAGCCATAAAAACAGCACCAAAAGCAAATCCACCTATTATTAAATGAATGTGAGCTGGTGTAGACATTAGTGCATTAACTCCCCATAAGTTAAAGAGTAGAGCTGTTAAGTAACCTCCTAAAAAGGTGAAAAGAATAATTCTCCAAGAACCAATACCACTAAAGATTAATATGGCAGCACCTAACAATATTGCTATAAAAGAGGTTTCTCCCACAGAACCCGGAATAAAACCATAAAAGGCATCAGAAGCGTTCCATAAAAGACTATTCCAATTTTGTGTGTTAGCAGCTAATGCTCCTAAAATTGTTTCACCTGAATAACCATCAACTGAAGCTCCATGAACCCAAACCTTATCTCCAGACATGTAAGAAGGATAAGCAAAAAATAGAAATGCTCGAGCTGTTAGAGCAGGGTTAAGAATATTCATTCCAGTACCACCAAAAACCTCTTTTCCAATAACGACAGCAAAAACAACTGAAACTGCTAACATCCATAATGGAACATCAACAGGCATGATAAGTGGAATCAACATTCCTGAAACTAAATAACCTTCATTTACTGAGTGTCCTCTTGAAATTGCGAAAGCAAATTCAACTGTTAATCCAACTGCGTATGATACAATTAGTAATGGCAAAAATTTCCAAAATCCAAAAATTAAATTTTCAAAAAATGTTGCATTGACATTTAATGCATTGTAATATTGATCTCCAATATTCCACATTCCAAATAAAATACAAGGAAGCATGGCTAAAACAACAAAGGCCATAGTTCTCTTTAAATCAATAGCATCTTTAATATGTGTTCCTCTGTGAGTTGTATGATCAGGAACAAATAAAAAAGTTTCAAAAGCATCGTAAGCAGGATATAGTTTTTCAAGCTTTCCCCCTGACTCAAAATGAGGTTTTACAGAACTTAAAATATTTTTAAATAACTTCATTATCTATGAATTTTCCTTAATTAGTAAATCTAAACCATGCCTAATTAATGATTGAACTTCAATTTTGGAGGTACAAACAAATTCGCAAAGGGCCATATCTTCAGGTGAAACTTCATAAAGCCCTAGTTTTTCCATTAAATCAATATCTTCAATCATTATAGCTTTTATTAATTGTTGTGGATATATATCCATTGGCAATACTTTTTCATATTGTCCAGTTACAACATAAGCTCTTTCTTCACCCCTCATATTAGTATCGATTTCAAACTTTTTTGTAGGGGATAACCACGAAAAATAAGATCTAGACAATGAAAATTTATTAATACCGGGCAATATCCATCCAAGGAATTCTTGTTCATTACCTTCTTTAATGATAGTTAGCTGTGTATCATAGAAACCTAAGTAACCATTTTTCTCAATTTTATTACCACTTAAAACATCTCCACAAATAATACGATTATTATCTCCTTTTACATTGTCGTTAACTAAATTCGACACACAACTTCCAGAAATAGTTCTGTAGTATCTTGGCCTAATTACCTCTGATCCACAAAGTGAAATAATTCTAGAAACATCATATTTTCCTTCCGTAAATAGACGTGCAATGATGATAACGTCTTGAGGCTCTAAATACCAAACAACATCTCCTTTATTTATTGGATCAACATGGTGTATCTGTACCCCAACATTTCCAGCAGGATGTGGACCACTAAATTTATTTATTTCGACTCCTTTGGCATTTGAAAAAACCTTAGAAGAATTTGTATTTCCATCTAGATTAAGATGAGTTTTGCCATTTGAAAGTTTTGAAATTAAATCAAGACCTTTCTGGAAAAGTTCATCCATACCATATAGAGCAAAATCATTATCAATAGCTAATGGACCAGATTTAAATGCTGAAATAAAAATTGACTTTGGCATATCTGATGGGTTGGCAATTATATCATAAGGCTTTTGCCTTATAAAAGGCCAAACACCATGTTTTAGCATGAAATCTATGATTTGTTCTCTGGAAAGATTATCAGATTTTAATTTAGGAATAATTTCATATTCAATACCCTCATTTGATTTAATTGTAACTTCTAAAATTTTTCGTTTAGCTCCTCTTACAACATCTATAATCTCACCACTAACTGGAGAACAAAACTTGACACTTTCATTATATTTATCATAAAAGATAACCGTACCAGCTTTAACGTTATCTCCAACTTTAACTGTTAATTTGGGAGTAAGATTGTGAAAATCTGTAGGTTTTAGAGCAAAAATTTTCTCTTTTTTAACTGAAGCATAAACTTTGTCTGCCTCACCTAATAAATTAATATTTAACCCTCTTCTTAACCTTACGTTCTTTGACATTAAAATAAATTAGATTTTTCGTTTGCAAATTTATAAATTTGCTATAATATAATCTTGGATATTTTTACTTTAATTTTCTAATATTATTTATTTAGAATTAATCTAAACTATGAAAATAAAACTATTGTTTTTGTCAAGCTTTTTATTTTTGGTTTGTTGTAAAATACAAAAAGAAAATAACAATTTTATTAAAGAAGATGCTGTATTGGAATCCAACAATAAAAACAATTACAACATCAGAACCATATTACTTCACAAAAAAGAAAACAATCTTTCTCTTCCAATTATTAACCTCAACTCAGTAGAACAATTAAAATTAAGCTTTGATGACTTAAACTACGAATCATCAGTTCTATATATTACAATAGAACATTACGATGCCATGTGGAATAAAAGCAATCTCATGCAGTCTGAGTATATAAATGGATTTACTAGCGATGAAATTATTAACTATCAATTTTCATTTAACACCTTACAAAACTATATTCATTATGAGTATCTTTTTCCCTCAGATAATTTAAAACCTTTACTATCTGGAAACTATAAATTCAAAGTATATGATCTTAACGGCGACACACTTTTTAACAAAAAATTTATGGTTTTAGAAAACAAAATAAATATTGATTTAAACATTAAAAAAGCAACTCTCTCTAAAGACAGAAAAATAAAACATGAGCTAGATTTCACATTAAATCACCAGAACATTAATATAGTTGATCCATTTTCTCAAATTAAAGTTATTATTAAGCAAAATAATAGAGAAGATAATGCTATAACCAATCTTAAACCTTTATATATCAGAAATAATACTCTAATATATGATTACAATGAAGAAAATACATTTTTTGGAATTAATGAATTCAGACATTTTGATATTAAAAGTCTGAGATATTATTCTGAAAGAATAAAAAATATAACTTACGATTCAACTAAATATAAAGTTGATTTATTTAAAGAATCTAAAAGAGCATACGACAATTATTCAATAGAACCTGATCTAAATGGTAAGTTTTACATTAAAAGTCAAGAAGCAAGAAACTCAAATATTGAATCAGAATATGTATATGTAAATTTCAAATTAAAGAGCAATTTTGTAGAGGACGGAAATGTTTACATAATTGGCGAATTATCTAATTGGGAGAAAAATAATGAATTTAAACTTGAATTTGATTCAATAAATAATATATACAGTAAATCAATATACTTAAAACAAGGATATTACAATTATCACTATGCTATTAATGACACTGCTTTAAATCTGCTAGATGTTGCTAGCATTGAAGGAACTCATTATCAAACAAGAAATAGCTACGAGATATATGTATATTTTAATGATACTAATGATAGATATCAAAAATTAATAGGATTCACTAATGCTCTTTCTAAAGAGTTATTTTAGTTTTCTTTATTTAAATTTGTATAAATTTTAAAAAAGTAAAAAAATGTCAAAAGGCGTATTTAATGTCCCAATAGCTAGAAACGAAGCTGTAAAATCATATATAAAAGGAAGTTCAGAAAGAGAAGAATTACTTTCAACATACATGGAAATGTATAATTCCTCAGTTGAAATCCCTCTATACGTTGGTGGAAAAGAAATTTTTACAGATAATAAAAAGGATATTTCTCCTCCTCACGATCACAAACATAAAATAGGAAAATTCAATCTTGCTGATAAATCTCACATTGAAATGGCTATTGAAAGCGCACTAGCTGCAAAAGAAAATTGGTCAAATTTACCTTGGAATCACAGAGTTGCTATTTTTCTAAAAGCTGCAGAGTTATTAGCAGGACCTTACAGATCAAAAATTAATGCTGCTACAATGATTGCTCAATCAAAAAACGTTTACCAAGCAGAAATTGATGCAGCATGCGAATTAATTGACTTTTTTAAATTCAATGCTCAATATGTAACAAAGTTATACTCTGAACAACCAGAATCTTCGGAAGGAATATGGAATAGACTTGAACACAGACCACTAGAAGGATTTGTTTTTGCAATTACTCCATTTAATTTTACATCAATATGTGCAAATTTATGTGCTGCTCCAGCACTAATGGGAAATGTAGTTATATGGAAACCAGCAGCTACACAAGTGTATTCAGCAAAAATTATAATGGACCTATTTAAAGAAGCTGGTCTTCCAGATGGTGTGATTAATATGGTCCCATCAAATGGAGCAGAAATTGGTGAAGTAGTTTTTAAACATAGAGCCTTTGCAGGCTTACATTTTACAGGTTCTACAAATGTTTTTAGAAATCTTTGGCAAACTATTGGAAAAAACATATCCAATTATAGAAGTTACCCCAGAATAGTAGGCGAAACTGGTGGAAAAGATTTTATTGTTGCACATAAATCTGCAAATCCTAAACAAGTAGCAACAGGGATTTCTAGAGGTGCATTTGAATATCAAGGACAAAAATGTTCTGCAGCTTCAAGAGCTTACCTTCCTTCGAATCTTTGGAAAGAAATAAAAGAACAGATTGTTAAAGATGTTAATTCATTTAAAATGGGTAGTCCTGAAAACCCTTCAAATTTTATTAATGCAGTTATAAGTGAAAAAGCATTTGATAGTATAGCAAATTACATAGACTTTGCTAAAAATGAGAAAGATGCAGACGTTTTAGTTGGAGGTAATTATGATAAAAGTAAAGGATATTTTATTGAGCCGACAATTATCATAACTACAAACCCAAATTTTAAAACAATGCATGAAGAAATCTTTGGTCCGGTTTTAACAATTTATGTTTATAATGAAAAAAATTGGTTAGAAACATTAAAAATTATAGATGAAACAAGTGACTATGCACTTACAGGCGCAGTTTTTTCGACTGACAGATATGCTATTGATGAAGCTACAAAAGCATTGGAAAATGCAGCTGGAAACTTTTATATTAATGATAAACCAACCGGAGCTGTAGTCGGTCAACAGCCATTTGGTGGTTCACGTGGATCTGGAACAAATGACAAGGCAGGTTCAGTATTAAATTTACTTAGATGGGTATCCCCAAGAACGATAAAAGAAACATTCAATCCTGCTAATGATTATAGATATCCTTTTTTAGAAGAATAGAAACTAACTATGCTTGAGCAGTTGGACCTCCAAAATTTATTGGCACATTATTAGAAGAATCAAGATCTTTTATTTGTCCGTGTTGCCCCTCAAACTTAGTAACGTTCTCGTTTAAAGCTTTCATTAATCTTTTTGCATGCTGTGGAGTTAAAATTATCCTAGATTTAACTTTAGCTTTAGGCACTCCAGGCATCATTTGAATAAAATCTAAAACAAACTCGCTAGCAGAATGATTTATGATAGCTAAATTACTATACGAACCTTCAGCAACTTCTTCAGAAAGTTCAATATTTATACCATCTTTCTTTTTTTGCTCATCCATAAATTACTCTTTAACATTATCTAAAACTTCTTCATTGACCGAAATATCTTCAGAATTTAGATGATCCATTTCGATTTGAGAGCCAACAACCACATCATTTCCATCAACTAGTCCAGTTCCAGCAGGAATCTTCTTACCAATTATAACATTTTCTTTAAGACCAATTAGCGGATCCCTCTTAGCATTAATTGCAGCTTCGTTTAATACTTTAGTAGTTTGTTGGAAAGATGCCGCAGAAATCCAGCTATCTACTTGTAAAGATGCCCTAGTAATTCCTTGTAAAACAGGACTAGAAATTGAAGGTACAGCATCTCTTGCCTCAACAATAGAGCCATCTTTTCTTTTGATTCTAGAATTTTCTTCTCTTAGTTCTCGAACACTTACAATTTGACCAGCTTTAAATTCAGTAGAATCATTTGGATTTACAATAAATTTCTTACCAAATATAGCATCATTTTGTTCCATAAAGTCAGTTTTGCTTACCAGTTGTTTTTCTAAGAAATATGTATCTCCTGAATCAACTATCTGAACTTTACGCATCATTTGTCTGACAAGAACCTCAAAGTGTTTGTCATTTATCTTTACTCCTTGTAAACGATAAACATCTTGAATTTCATTAACTATATATTCTTGGACAGTAGTTACACCTTTAATAGCAAGAATATCTGAAGGAGTAATTATACCATCACAAAGTGGAGAACCAGATTTAACAAAATCGTTTTCTTGGACTAAAATGTGTTTAGATAATTTTATTAAATATTTCTTGACATCTCCATTTTTTGATGTAATGATCACTTCTCTATTTCCTCTTTTTATTTTTCCTAAAGAAACAATACCATCAATTTCAGTAACAACAGCAGGATTTGAAGGATTCCTAGCTTCAAACATTTCAGTAACTCTTGGTAATCCACCAGTTATATCACCAGATGAACCAGCTGATCTTGGGATTTTAGCTAAAATAGTACCAGCTTCTATCTTATCTTTATCACTAACCGATACGTGAGCTCCAACAGGAATATTAAAAGTTTTTTCATCTTTTTTCAAAGAAATAGTTATAGAAGGAGAAAGTTTTTTATTTCTACTATCAATAATAACGTTTTCTTTATGTCCTGTTTGTTCGTCGGATTCTACTCTACTTGTAACTCCTTCCTGAATATCGTTGAATTGTACTTTACCTGAAATATCAGAAATAATAACAGCATTATAAGGGTCCCATTCACAAATCACATCATCTTTTGAAACTTTCCCAGATTTTTTGAGAATAATTGATCCATAAGGAATAATATTTGTTGAAAGAACAAATCCAGTTTGTGAATCGACTACTTTAGCTTCAGCAGTTCTACTAATTACAATCTCATTTTTAACGCCATCTGAATTTTTATTAATTACAGTCTTTAAATCTTCTATTTCAAGAGTACCATCTTTTTTAACAATTAAACTTGAGTCAACTTCAGATCTAGAAGCAGTACCACCGACGTGGAAAGTACGTAAAGTAAGCTGCGTTCCAGGTTCACCAACAGATTGAGCAGCGACTACACCTACTGCTTCACCAACTTGAGCCATTCTACCTGTTGCTAAAGATATACCATAACATTTACTACAAATACCCCTTCTTGTTGCACATGTTAATGCAGATCTAATTTCGACACTTTCATAACCTTCATTTTCTATTTGTTTTGAAATATCATGATTAATCAAATCTCCTGAAGAAACAATAAGTTCATCTGAATCATTTTTATAAACATCATGTAAAGACACTCTACCAACAATTCTATCACTTAAACTCTCTATAATATCATCATTATTTTTCAAAGCAGAAACTTCTATTCCTCTAAGAGTACCACAATCCTCTTCAGTAATTATTACATCTTGTGCTACATCTACAAGTCTTCTAGTAAGGTATCCAGCATCGGCAGTTTTAAGAGCAGTATCTGCTAGTCCCTTTCTTGCACCGTGAGTTGAAATAAAATATTCTAAAATTGATAAGCCTTCTCTAAAATTGGTAGTAATTGGATTTTCAATAATTGACTCTCCATGATCACCAGATTTTTTTGGCTTAGCCATTAAACCTCTCATACCTGAAAGCTGACGAATTTGTTCCTTAGAACCCCTGGCACCAGAATCCAACATCATGTAAACAGAATTAAAACCTTGCTTATCAGTGCTAATATTTTTCATTACAATGTCAGTAAGTCTAGCATTAGTTGTAGTCCAAACATCTATTACCTGATTATATCTCTCATTATTAGTAATGAAACCCATTTGGTAATTTGATTTAATCTCATCAACTTTTTTATTAGCTGAATCAATTAATGGTTGTTTTTCTTCAGGAACAATTACATCACCTAAGTTAAATGATAAACCACCCCTAAATGCCATTTCAAAACCAATATTTTTGATTGCATCTAAAAAATGAACTGTTTTAGCAACACCACATTTATTAAGAACATCTCCAATAACATTTCTAAGAGCTTTTTTTGTAAGTAATTGATCAATAAAATTAATTCCATCAGGAACATATTCATTAAATAATATTCTACCAACTGTAGTTTCTATAATTTGATGTTTAACATTATTCTTAACTCTAACTTTAACAATTGCATGTAAATCAGCTTGACCCTCATTATATGCAATTTTAACTTCTTCTAACGAATAAAAAGTTTTTCCTTCACCTTTAACAGGTACTTCTTTAGTAGATCGTTTTTGCTTGGTCATGTAGTAAAGACCAAGAACCATATCCTGAGAAGGAACCGTAATAGGAGCACCATTTGCAGGATTTAAAATATTATGGGAAGCTAGCATCAAAACTTGAGCTTCAAGAATTGCAGCAGACCCTAAAGGTAAATGAACTGCCATTTGATCACCATCAAAATCGGCATTAAAAGCAGCACAGGCAAGTGGATGTAATTGGATTGCTTTTCCTTCAATCATCTTAGGTTGAAAAGCTTGAATACCTAGTCTATGAAGTGTTGGAGCTCTATTTAAAAGAACAGGATGCCCTTTCATTACATTTTCAAGAATATCCCAAACAACTGGTTCTCTATTATCAATAATTTTTTTAGCAGATTTTACAGTTTTTACAATTCCTCTTTCTAAAAGTTTTCTAATAATAAAAGGCTTGTAAAGTTCTGCTGACATATCTTTAGGTAATCCACATTCATGTAAATTTAAGTCTGGACCAACAACAATTACGGAACGAGCAGAATAATCAACTCTTTTACCTAATAAATTTTGACGAAATCTACCTTGTTTTCCTTTTAATGAATCAGAAAGTGACTTTAATGCTCGTTTACCGTCTGCTTTGACAGCAGAAGCTTTTCTTGAGTTATCAAAAAGAGCATCAACTGATTCCTGTAACATACGTTTTTCATTTCTTAAAATGATATCTGGAGCATTAATCTCCATTAATCTTTTTAATCTATTGTTTCTAATAATAACTCTTCTGTATAAGTCATTTAAATCAGATGTAGCAAATCTTCCACCATCAAGAGGCACTAAAGGTCTTAATTCAGGCGGTATAACAGGAATAACTTTAACAATCATCCATTCAGGGTTATTTTCTGAATGAGTTTGAGCATCACGCATAGACTCAACTACCTGAAGACGTTTTAATGACTCGGCTTTTCTTTGTTGTGAAGTTTCATTTGCCGCAGCATTTCTTAGATTATATGATAATTCATCTAAGTTTAAGTTAGCAAGAAGATCATGTAAAGCTTCTGCACCCATTTTTGCAATAAACTTATTTGGATCAGAGTCAGCTAAATATTGATTTTCAGTTGGAATGGAATCTAAAATATCTAAATATTCTTCTTCGGATAAAAAATCTAAGTACTTGACTTCTTCACCTTCTGTATTGACAATTGGTTCATTTCCAACATTAATAACTACATACCTTTCATAGTAAATTATCATATCTAATTTCTTTGAAGGTAATCCTAATAAGTAACCTATCTTATTTGGCAATGTTTTAAAATACCAAATATGGGCAACAGGAACAACTAAACTAATATGTCCAACTCTTTCTCTTCTAACTTTCTTTTCAGTTACTTCAACTCCACATCTATCACAAACAATACCTCTATATCTAATTCTTTTATATTTTCCACAATGGCATTCAAAATCTTTAGTGGGACCAAAAACCCTTTCACAAAACAAGCCTCCACTTTCAGGTTTATAAGTTCGATAATTAATTGTTTCTGGTTTAACTACCTCTCCATAAGATCTTTCAAGCATATCTTCTGGAGATGATAAACTAATTTTTATTGAATTAATATCTTTTGTTTGTTTGCTGTTTTTTGTATTTCTCATATTTTTATTCAAATGAAATTTTTAATCCTAGTCCGTTAAGTTCGTGTAGTAATACATTAAATGATTCTGGAATACCAGCTTGTGGTAAATCTTTACCTTTAACAATACTTTCAAATGCTTGTGCTCTTCCAATAACATCATCAGATTTTAGTGTAAGCATTTCTTGTAAAATATTTGAAGCACCATAACCTTCTAATGCCCAAACTTCCATCTCACCAAGTCTTTGACCTCCAAATTGCGCCTTTCCACCTAAAGGTTGCTGAGTAATAAGAGAATATGGGCCAATTGATCTTGCATGCATTTTATCATCAATTAAGTGACCTAACTTAAGCATATAAATTATCCCAACTGTTGCAGTTTGTTCAAATCTTTCTCCAGTTCCACCGTCATATAAAAATGTCTGACCAAGTCTAGGAAGACTAGCTTCGTCAGTTTCAGCATTAATTTGATCGATACTAGCACCATCAAACACTGGAGTAAAGTATTTTTTTGATAATTTTTGACCAGCCCATCCAAGAATTGTCTCATAAATTTGCCCAAGATTCATTCTTGATGGTACTCCAAGAGGATTTAAAATTATATCTACTGGTGACCCATCTTCAAGAAATGGCATATCTTCATCTCTAACTACTCTAGAAACAATACCTTTATTTCCATGTCTACCAGCTAATTTATCACCAACTTTTACTTTTCTCTTTTGCGCAATTTGTACTTTAGCAAGTTGTAGAACACCCATTGGCAATTCATCTCCTACAGTGATAGCAAATCTCTTTCTTCTATATTCTCCAAAAATTTCGTTATATTTTCTTAAATAATTTGAAATAATTTTATTAATTAAAATATTATTTTCGCTGCTTGATGTCCATTGATAAGGATCAACCATTGAAAAATCAATATTATAGATTAATTTCTTTGTAAATTTGGTGCTTTTGGAAATAATTTCTTCACCAAGAATGTTCTTTACTCCTTTAGATGCTTTACCTCCAATAATGTTATAAAGCTTTGTTGATAAAACATTCTTAAGATTATCAGCTTGTTCTTCAAATGCTGAATCAATTAGTTCGAGATCAATTTTATCTTGAGATTTTGCTCGTCTATCCTTAATGGTTTTATTAAATAAAGATTTTCCAATAACTACACCTTGATTAGAAGGTTTTGTTTTCAAGGAAGCATCTTTTACATCTCCTGCCTTTTCACCAAATATAGCTCTTAAAAGCTTTTCTTCAGGAGTTGGGTCTGATTCACCTTTAGGTGTAATCTTACCAATTAAAATATCGCCTGTTTTGGCATATGTTCCAACTCTAATCATTCCATTTTCATCTAAATCTTTTGTGGCATTCTCACTTATATTAGGAATATCTGCAGTTAATTCTTCTGCACCACGTTTTGTCTCTCTTACATTAACTACAAATTCAGATATATGTAATGATGTAAATAAATCCTCTCTTACAACTCTTTCAGATAAAATAATAGCATCCTCAAAATTATAACCTTTCCAAGGCATGAAAGCTACCTTTAAATTTCTTCCAATAGCTAATTCTCCATTTTGTGTAGCATACCCTTCACAAAGAACTTGTCCTTTCTTCACCTTATCTCCAACTCTTACAATTGGTTGATTATTAATACATGTTCTCTGGTTTGTTTTCTGAAATTTTGTTAAATAATAATCCTTTGTGTCATCATCAAAGCTTATTATCTTTTCTTCTTTTGATTGAGTATACTTGATAGTAACTTTATCAGAATCAACATATGTGACAACACCATCTCCCTCTGCATTAATCATAGTTCTAGAATCTTTAGCAACATGAGGTTCAAGGCCAGTTCCAACAATTGGAGCATCTGTTCTTAATAAAGGAACTGCTTGACGCATCATGTTCGACCCCATTAAAGCTCTGTTGGCATCATCATGTTCTAAAAATGGAATCAAAGAAGCTGCTATTGATGCAATTTGATTTGGAGCAACATCCATCATTGTTACATTTGATTTTTCAGCAACAAGATAATCATGCTCTCTTCGGGATTTAATTCTATCATGCTCAAAATTTCCATCTTTGTCAACTGGAGCATTAGCTTGTGCAATTACATGTCCCTCTTCCTGTTCAGCAGTTAAATAAGTCGCTTGATTTTTGAAATTTACCTTCCCAGCATCAGCAATTCTGTATGGAGTTTCAATAAACCCTAAATCATTAACTTTGGCATATACACATAAAGATGAAATCAAACCAATATTTGGTCCTTCTGGAGTTTCAATAGGACAAAGTCTTCCATAATGAGTGTAATGTACGTCTCTTACCTCAAAACCAGCTCTTTCTCTGGTTAAACCTCCTGGGCCTAATGCAGAAACTCTCCTTTTATGTGTTACTTCAGCAAGTGGATTTGTCTGATCCATGAATTGAGATAACTGACTTGTTCCAAAGAAAGAGTTAATTACTGCAGAAAGTGTTTTTGCATTTATAAGATCAATAGGAGTAAAAACTTCATTATCTCTAACATTCATTCTTTCTCTAATAGTTCTTGCCATTCTACTTAAACCAACAGAGAACTGATTTGACAATTGCTCACCAACAGTTCTAACTCTTCTATTACTTAGATGATCAATATCATCAACATCAACTTTAGAATTAACTAAATTAATAAGATTACTAATAATTGAAACTATATCATCATTTGTAAGTACATGTTTCTCAAGATTTATATCAAGCCCCAACCTCCTATTAATTCTAAATCTACCAACATGACCAAGACTATATCTTTGATCAGAAAAAAACAATTTATCGATTATTCCTCGAGCAGTTTCATCATCAGGAGCTTCTGCGCTTCTTAATTGTCTGTAAATATGTCTTACTGCTTCAACTTCAGAATTTGAAGGATCTTTCTGTAATGTGTTGTGAATTATAGAATGATCACCTGACATTTCACCTTCTTTATGAATTAGAATAGTTTCAGTTCCAGAGCCTACAATTTCTTCAATGTGCTTTTTTTCTATAACAGTATCTCTTTCTAAAATAACTTCATTTCTTTCAATTGGTACTAATTCACCTGTATCTTCATCAACAAAATCATCTACCCAAGATTTTAAAACTCTTGCTGCTAAAATTCTTCCAACGACTCTTTTTAAACCACTCTTTGATACTTTAACTTCATCAGCAAGATTAAATATTTCTAATATATCTCTATCACTTTCATAACCAATTGCTCTTAATAAAGTTGTAACTGGTAATTTTTTCTTTCTATCAATATATGCATACATTACATTATTGATATCAGTAGTAAACTCAATCCATGACCCTTTAAAAGGAATCACTCTTGCAGAATATAATTTTGTTCCATTTGAATGAAAACTTTGTCCAAAAAATACTCCAGGAGATCTATGTAACTGCGAAACAACAACTCTCTCAGCACCATTAATAACAAAGGTACCTTTTGGTGTCATAAAAGGAATATTACCAAAATATACATCTTGGATTATAGTCTCAAAATCCTCATGATCAGGGTCAGTACAATATAATTTTAATTTAACTTTTAATGGAACTTTAAAGGTTAGACCTCTATCAATACACTCTTCAATTGAATATCTTGGAGGATCAACTAGATAGTCAATAAATTCTAAAACAAAATTATTTCTTGAGTCAGTAATCGGAAATAATTCTGTAAAAGTTTTGTATAGCCCCTCATTTCTTCTTTCTTCTAGAGTAGTTCCTGTTTGGAAAAAGGATTGAAAGCTTTTTAACTGAATGTCCAGAAAATCTGGATAGTCAACTTGATTATCTATTGTTGCAAAATTTATTCTTGGTGATATTTTATTAGTAGTCAAAGCGATGATATTTTTAGTTACAAATAGTATTAAACAAAAAAGCAAAAAATGGTCTAAATCTTATTTAAAGAATAAGATTTAGACCTGTATGAAATAAGGAGCTTATTTTAACTCAACAACTGCTCCTGCTTCTTCAAGAGATTTCTTGATCCCTTCAGCTTCATCTTTTCCTACAGCTTCTTTAACAGCTTTTGGAGCGCTATCAACGATATCTTTTGCATCTTTCAAACCAAGGCCTGTTAATTCTTTTACAGCTTTAACAACCTTTAACTTTGAAGCACCAGCTTCCTTAAGAATTACATCAAACTCAGTTTTCTCCTCAGCTGCTTCACCTCCGCCAGCTGCTGCTGGACCTGCTGCTACTGCAACTGCTGCTGCTGCTGGTTCAATACCATATTCTTCTTTTAAAATATTTGCTAACTCAGTTACGTCTTTAACTGATAAGTTAACTAAATCTTCTGCGAACTTTTTTAAATCTGCCATTTTATTATTTATTAATTAATTATTTATTTAATGTTGGAAGCATTACTTTTTTTTATTTTCTTTCGGAAAGGGTTTTCACAATTCCTGAAAGTTTACTACTACTAGACTGTAAAGAAGAAATAACATTTTTAGCTGGAGACTGTAAAAGAGTAATAATATCTCCAATTAACTCATTTTTAGATTTAAGCTGTGCTAACATAGATAAATTATCATCTCCAATATAAAATTCCTCCTCTACTAAAGCTGCCTTAAGTAGCGGTTTTTTTGATTTTTTTCTAAATGTCTTTATTACACTTGCTGGAGCTTTTGCTTCTTCAGCAAACATAATTGATGTATTCCCTTTTAAAACATCGTCTAACTGAGTAAAATCTATTGAGTTTTTATCAAAAGCTTTTTTTAAAAGTGTATTTTTTACTACTTGAATAGTAACGTTTTGTTTATAACACATCCTTCTTAAACTACTACTTTCCTCCGCTGTCAGTCCCGCTATATCAGTAAGGTAAAAGTTTTTATTCTCTTCTAGCATGTTATTTAAAACATCTATAAATTCATTCTTCTCTTTCTTATTCATTTTTTATTGTGTAATATGATTAGTATCAACGGATATACCAACACCCATAGTGCTTGAAAGAGTAATACTTTTAAAATAAGTACCCTTAGATGCAACAGGTTTTAATTTATTTATCGTTTGAAGTAGCTCATCTGCATTCTCAGATATTTTTTTTGCATCAAAAGAAACTTTTCCAATTGCTGCATGAATAATACCAGTTTTATCAACTTTAAAATCAATTTTTCCTTTTTTAACATCTGTAACAGCCTTACCAATATCCATAGTAACTGTTCCGGATTTTGGATTAGGCATTAAACCTCTTGGCCCAAGAACTCTACCAAGAGCACCAAGTTTACCCATAACTGCTGGCATTGTTATGATAACATCAATGTCTGTCCAGCCTTTCTTAATTTTTTCAATATATTCATCTAAGCCAACAAAATCAGCACCTGCATTTTTAGCTTCATCTTCATTGTCCGCTGTAACTAAAGCTAATACTTTCAAGTCCTTACCTGTACCATGAGGAAGTGATGCCACTCCTCTTACCATTTGATTTGCTTGCTTTGGGTCTACCCCTAATCTTACAGCTAAGTCTATTGATTCGTCAAACTTTACTTTTGACAAATCCTTTACCAAAGAAGATGCTTCATTTAAAGAATATGACTTATTTAAATCGATTTTTGCAATTACTTCTTTTCTATTTTTACTCATCTTAGACATTATTATAAATAATTTTTAATTTTTAGGCATACTTCCTTTCACTTTGATCCCCATACTTCTAGCTGTACCAGCAACCATACTCATAGCAGATTCTATTTTAAAAGCATTTAAATCTGTCATCTTATCTTCAGCAATAACCTTAATTTGATCCCATGTTACTGTTGCTATCTTTTCTCTGTTTGGTTCTCCAGAACCAGATTTCTTTTTTGCCGCTTCAAGTAGTTGTGCTGCAGCTGGAGCGGTTTTAATAATAAATTCAAAAGATTTATCGGCAAAAACTGTAATAACAACTGGAACAATTTTCCCTTGTTTTTCTTGTGTTCTTGCATTAAACTGTTTACAAAACTCCATTATATTAACTCCTTTTGCACCAAGAGCTGGACCAACAGGTGGCGCAGGATTTGCAGCTCCACCTCTAATTTGTAATTTTATTATTCCTGTAATTTGTTTTGCCATAATTATATTTTTTCTACCTGCATAAAATTCAACTCAAGTGGAGTTTTCCTACCGAAAATCTTCACCATTAATTTTAACTTTTTCTTTTGTTCATCAATTGCTTCAATTTCAGCATGAAATGAATTAAATGGACCATCAATAACCTTGACACTTTCACCTATTATATATGGGATATTTACGTGTTCGTCAGTAATCGCCATTTCATCTACTCTTCCTAAAATTTTATTTATCTCAGATTGTCTCATTGGAACTGGCACTCCACCTTTAGTAGCACCTAAAAAACCAAGTACGTTAGTGATGTTTTTTAGTACGTGAGGAACTTCGCCAGCTAAATTTGCTTCAAC
>Ga0257126_1000768_pt1 | contig 25010 bp, 37 predicted proteins | sample SI060_120mmetaG_FD_190151 | JGI IMG/M metagenome (GOLD analysis project Ga0257126, IMG submission 190151) | Marine microbial communities from Saanich Inlet, British Columbia, Canada - SI060_120m | ecosystem: Environmental > Aquatic > Marine > Inlet | place: Canada: British Columbia | collected... | reverse complement strand
TTTTTCTTTGTTGTAGGTAGAGCATGAAGATCATACAGAATCCTCTCAAAGTCCTCAAAATCATCAAACGCAAACGTATTAGTTGTCGCGGTATCAAATCTGTTCTTAAATAATGTCAGTACATATTTCATACAAAAAACGCATCCAGCGTAGATACTTCCTCGGCAGTCCACCCTAGGGAATCTAGGATAGGTTTTAGACCATCGAGAAAAGTTTTCTCATACATAGTATTATAGTCTATATGACCATGCAATTTCAACTCTGGTGGTAAAATTTGTGGAAAAGTCACAACATTTTCTTTGATCGGGTTCGGTTGCTTCAGATAAATGAACTTTATCTTCTCACCGTCCTTGATCAATTCATACTTCTTGCCTAGTCGATTCTTCTTGATGTGGTGATTGTACAGTAACGCACCACGCGAGTGTATAGGCGTTCCTTTACCATAGATATACTTTCTATCATGGTACTTACGAACATTCGACACCGAACGAGGAAAGGCGATTGCCTCCGGTTCTAGTGTCCTGAACAACTTTTTGAATTCTGCAATAAACGCTTGAGTTAGAATCTCGTCATCGTCCATTATGATCTCGAACAGTTCTAGAAATTTATCACGACAGATCTGAGGTGTCGATGACTTGATTGCCTCGATGCCCATGATCTTCAGTTTGGGTTTATCGTATCGGACACCCTCGTTATCATGTACGCGAAGTATGTATCGTTTCTTTGCTGTCCATATTCCTGATGATGCGATTACCTCGCGCTCCATTATCATACGGTTCTCGTATGCATTAGTGGCGTCTGATAGTTTCTGACAGGCACTCTCCAGACAAGCAGCGAAATGTGTACTACAAATCTTATCAAGAAAGTTAATACTGTTTTTAGGTTCGAACTTTTCAACCAACGGATGCATGTTGACATACAACGAGTCGGTATCAATCGCAATCACATAATCATCATCGGTCGTCTCTAGGAGTTTATTCATCTCCTTATTGATCGCTGCCTCTGCGAAGAGAATGGCACGTTGACCACTCAGCGTCACCGACTCTGCCATCTGAGAATTGTAATAGCGAAAGTATTGATTCGCCACTGCACCGTAAAGCGAGTTCATGAGGATCTTGATCGCCATCTGCTGGTTATCAGCCACAGAAATTTCTGTCTTGATTTCCTTAGACGGAGCATCGTTGTAACGTTGTTGGGCATCGAGTTTCCGTCTCTTCGCATCGCGCCTGTCACCATAGAACTTCTTGATCACCTGAGGTAAGATGCCCTCTGCATCCCGTCGGAAGCGGGCGGAGTTGGCAGTGATCGTTACATCACCACCCAGACTGATATCGACCATGGTCTCTGGTGACATATTGTACTGCACCATAATATTGGGATACAGGCTTTCGTAATCGAAAGAAGCGATATGTTTACTCAACCCGATTACTGGATCTTTGACATATCCACCAACGATCTTATCGCCTGTCTTATGAATCTTAGGTGGGATCACAATGTCCTGTTGCTTCAGTTCGTTATAGATTACAGCATCCCATATGCCTGTAGTTCCTAACGCATCACTATAGGTACATTTCGCCTTATATGAAAGCGTCATGACCAGATCGATTAATTCTGTTTCGCTATCAATACCCTCGACCAATGCACAGTCTTCGATGTTGTAATCGATGAACAACTGATGGTTCTCTTTGTATAGGGCGTGAAGTGTTCCGTACTCACCGTAGTCGATCTTCTTTCGACCTAGTATCTGTTGGGCAATATGATCCAGTGAGTATCGTTCTTGTCGCCCGTAGATGAGCACACCAAACTTCAGGAACAGTTCCTGATAGTCTAGTTGCGTAATGCCGCGCAGTTCGTAATAATAGTCCTCTTGGTATGATTTGCCTAACTGTACGCGCGTGACGCGTTCATCAACTATACCCCATGGCGATAGACGCTTGGCAGTCTCGATACCTATCAGGTTCGTTATTCTATTAACAAGATACTTGATGTCAAAGAGTTTAGAATTCCATCCGGTAACAATATCAGGCATATTGGGAGCAGAACTCCACCATCCAACGAAAGACATAAGAAGATCCAACTCAGTTTCACACCGAAAGAATGTGACGTCCTTTTCATTCTTGGTAGGATCGTAGTCGTCCAGTGCCCAGACAAAGTACGTTTCGCTAAGATTACTCTTACAGCAAATTGCCGTGACAGTTCGTTCGGCAGCGTTCGGTTCTGGGAATCCATCGTCAGATTGTACCTCGATATCTATTGTTGTTATGTTAACAAGATCCTTCTCGAATTTAACGTCTTTAGGAAACGCATCACTGATGAACTGGAAGACATAATTCTCCATTCCATATACTGTGAAGTTGGAGACGTCCTTATACTTCTTGCGGAATTCCGTCGCGTCTCGCATATCAGCAAAGACTACAGGCGATACAGGATCACCATAGAGGGATTTATATTTTGATTTCTTTTTAGAAAAGATGTAGTGGGTGGGTTGATATTTGATTTTCTTCTGGACTCGTTCACCGTTTTCAATACCACGGTATAATATAGAGTTTCCAGAGCGTGTTACGTTCGTATAAAATGCAGTCATGTATTAATTATATCATATAAAGTAAGTCAATTCAATTGTGGAGTTTTTATGGAACTCCACGAAACCTTATCATCAGATATAACAGATGAAAGCATATACCGGTGCTGTCATCAATATCGCTGTAACAACTACAAGCGATTTGAACACCGAGAATATTTCATATTTCATTCAATACGTCTCCTATGTGGTTGGGATTTTATGGGGACGCAAATGCTCCTTCTAAAATATATATGTGTGTGTTTGTACCCGACATAATTGTCCGAGCACTTATATGTATAAGTGTTTTCTTTTAGAAATTCAAGTTTTTACGAATTTCTTTGATTACCTACCGCGTCACTATATGACAGCGTCAGAGGTAAAAGTTCCTTGATAGGAAGATCGATAATCAGTGCGTTCACCATCATAGATGGATCAACCAGTACTCCGGCCAGATACCTGTGGTGTCCGTCAATGATCCGCTTATCGGATGAGATAATAAATGTGTTGCCCTTAGATGTTGCGAAACTCTTAGTGCCTGCGGCACCAAAATTAGCAATGTCGCCTACAGACTTATCAAAATAGATCTGTTGTTGAATTGGTTTAAGATCGCCGATCTTTACTTTGCCGAGTTTAACATTGACAACATCATCCTTTGACTCACCATCATTTCGCTTCAGTCCATTTTCCAACCACTGCTTGCCTGTTGCTGCTGTAAGACCTTTAGGGAATGGATTACCTGAGTTAGTTCTGGGCGCCCTTATGTCAATAGAACCACTCTTAAGTGAACGTTGTAGATTCTTCACATCCGTTTCAGAAATGACTGGCATGTCTTTACGTTTCGTCTTACCGCTGCCTGCGATCTTTTTTGCCTTATTGTATGCGGCATCGAATCCAGGAAGTTCATCGTCTAGTACTCTATCCTTGGCAGCAAAGGCCTTCTCCGCGTGTTCGCGGGCTTTAGAAACATCAGTCTTAACCAGTTCCATCTTTCCCGCGGCTTGACCACCTGCCTCGGCGACGAATTGTTTGAATTTCTGTACCATTACTTTCTCCTTATTATTCGTTTTAAGTAACTTTATTGTTCCCTATAGAGTACTTTGGACACAGTTCCCACTGATCTCTTTCCCTATGTGGAATGATCTTGATCTGTCTCAGGGGAGCATGCTCTGAGCAAAGAACTGGGTTTTCTATTTGTATTAATCCCCAATCGGATAGTAACGTCGCTATAGTATTGCGACGGAGTAAATCATTCTCTTCAAGATTCGCTTTTTTGCCATCTAGCAAAAACAATTCCTTGAAATGTACAATGAAATATCTTCCTTGCTTATGGAGGATATGACACGATTGAAATAGTTTATTCTCACGCTTGGAAGCGACACCGATTCTAGTCAACGTCTCTCTCACCTTTAGAAAATCATCTGGTTCATGGAGAACCACTTCTAACATATCTGCCGGAGTCCATACTTTATTTTCTTCCACGATAACTCATCCTTAAACTCACCATTAATGCTTTATTTATAAGATGTAGGTATTCACTTAGACTTTCCGCCCTTACTCACCAATTGTCGTATGGTTGCCAACTGATCAACAGACAACAAAGAAATCATCTGGTACGCTTTCTCTTCACTAACACCATAGTACGCCTTGATGTCCGCCGCGTGTTCAGACGTCTCTTTCTTTCCCCACTTGGAGAATCGTTTTCTTTTCCGTACAGTGTGACGTAAGAAATCGTATTGAAGTTTGTTGTCTATCTGGTGATGGATGTTCATTTCATTCGCCAGAATCACAGTGTCCTGAAAATAGGACAGTTGTCTGTTGGTCATGAATGAAACATATGCTTTCTCATCAAGGTCGTCTACCATGATGTCTTTTTTGGTCATGTTAATTGAATTCACAAAATCAAATGGTGCTGTCATAATCTAGTCTCTGTTATATTTGTCTACCTGTTGCTGAGTCATCTTCATTGACTTGAGAAGGTTTCCCCTCTCGTCAATCCATCCTTTGGTAGTGGCTGTCGCACCAGATAACCACTTTGGTCTAGGTTCTCGATGCGTCTTATGCGCCGGTGGTATAGGTATCTGTTCTGTCCGCAGTTGTTCATTCTGCGCAATGTCGTCGACGATGTGAATCTGTTCTGTCTTCACATTCTTCGGTTCTTTGTGACCCAAGAAACTGGTACTACTAATCAACAATACCACCGCTAATGGATCGAATACAAAAACAAGCAGTAGAATAACTATTCTCACCGCTTCTTCTATTCTACTCGATGGATCATCATAAATCAAGGCAGCAAAGTATTTAATTGGTCCAACCTCTAGTTCTAGTGCCTGCAACTGCTGGTTGAGTTCTAGTTTCTTGTCCTCATAATCGTCTATCTTTGTCTGGGCAGACTCTATCGTTTCAGTTAACGCACCCCGTTGCGGGAGTTGTTGTTCACGGACTGCACGATAACCATCGTCGCCACTAATCTTGTCGTACTCGATTAATGTCTGGAGGGATCCGTCCAGTTGTGATACCACTTCCTCTGCGTCGGTTATCTTCGCACGTGCACGGGAGACGCGTTGTTCCAGTCGTTCAATCTTTAGAACGTTGTTACCCACAGGAGCATTCTGCTCGATGTGTGCGCGTGAGAGAAAACCAAAAATCCCAAGACTCGTGATGAGCATTAGGACTATGACTGCGGTGAATAAGTAAAGTCTGATCAGGTACGTTAATTTATCCCAGTAGTTATGTAGATATACTGCCGAGACTAGTTTGCCTACTTCCAAGGCAGATGCCATTATGATAACCGGTACCATAGCGCCTTGGAAGATAGCAGACAATCCCACAATGGAGAAAAATGCAGCAATGGTCGCTAGACCTATAGATGTAATGAACGCGATTATATGAGTCATGTAGTATTTATAACTACGCCAGAATCACTTCATTTCCACGGTCGCCATAATTTCAGTCAAGCATGCTACCACGTTCAACTCATGATCCGCAACGAATGCATTCTTATACTGATAGTCAGCAAGAATCAGCACCAGGTGTGGTATCGACTTGGCATCGACACGGTCAAACATTCGGTCATATATCGCCCGAAAGATTGCGGCGGCATCAACGTCGATGTTGTTCACGACCCAAGCGCGAACTTTCTTAAAGTCCTTTGCTTTGATATGATCGAACAGCACATCATAGTCTGAGATAGACCCAGACATAGAATTGAGTTTTAGAACACCGTCAATAGAATTGCGTTGACATTCGTTTAGAACTCTTCGCCAATCAGGAGCATACTTCATGATGAGTTCTGCCAGTTGATCTTTCTGATAACTGACTCCCTCACTATCAAGGATTTCCATCGAGCGATTGAAGAACTGACCACAAAGATCTTGAAGATCCTTCTTGGTCGTATTGAATTCATACACGCCACACCGTGAGTGTAATGGTTCAATAATTCTGTTCTTGAAGTTGCAGGTTAGAATGAATCGGCAGTTATCTGAAAAGTCCTGAATGAACCCGCGAAGTGCGGGTTGCGTGGACTGTGCATTCAGATAATCTGACTCATCAAGTATGACAACCTTATAACCACCAGTCAGAGCAATCGAGGAAGCGAACTTCCTGATCTTACCTCGAAGTGTATCGATGTTACCTTCTTCCGAAGCATTGATGATGATGTAGTCTAGTTCGAGTTCATCACATATTGCTCTGGCGACAGTGGTCTTACCTAATCCTGCACTGCCGCTGAACAACATATTCTGCACTTCACCAGACGTAACCATCTGCTGGAACGTCTCCTTGAGGTCGACGGGAAGAATCGTTTCTGATATCTTTCGAGGTCTGTGTTTCTCAGACCATATAAAGTCTTTGGACATTGTTACTCCTAATCATAATATAAAGGTTCAAAACAGAGATACAACTTTTTACTCAGATGCGTCCTGCGCGGATAGGCCTTGTTCTTCTTCAATCAATTGGATCAACGAGATCCCCTGATCTCGAAGTTGACCAATGGTCGCGAGTTCTTCGCCACGAAATCCACCACGAGAGGCGATGGTATCAATTACCGCAACAATGCTGCGAGTACAACGGTTCGAAAGTTCTACGATTTGTTCATAGTTTTCGCTTACTGTGGGTTGTTCAACTTTCTTATTAGTCATAATCTATTCTCCGTATGAACTATTTTTTTCGAGAGCACACCAGTATTCGATACTGGCATTGGTATTCACAAAATGTGAAATAAGTTTTGATGAGATATTGACCGTATAGTCTCCATCAATCATTCTAAGATTACGAATATCGAATATGAATTTAAAATTCGATTCCGTAAATTCACCATCAACATCAATCGTGTATACGTTAGACGTTGGGTCTGCAGCGTCGACGACTGATAGTGATAGAGTATTATCTATAACAGATACAAACAGCGTGTCGTGTCCTAAAACAGAAGCCGCCTTTCGAACTGAGTTCAGCGTTTCCTTATCGAGGACAAAAGTTACGTCTGCTTCTGGCATGACAATGTCTTTGGTAGGTGTCGTCAAGATCGCCGATTCAGCATAATGATACTTGGTTCGCGCACGACCAGATCCATCAGCAATGACGACGCTCTTATTTTCAAACTTCAGATTGGGATTATCGACCAAAGACAATACGCTGAGGAATTCGTTCAGATCATAGATACCGAAGTCGACGGGAAATTCTTCCTCTACCTGCGCGGCGGCAAGTACAGTCTTAGATTCCGCAATCGTCTTAATAGTATGTCCGCTCTCGACAACAATATTTGGATTGATCGAAGCAAAGTTCTTCAGGAAATGAAGAGTGTCTTCAGATAGGTTCATTATATATTTTCCTCATTGATTTCATTGGTTGGTTCATCAAGTGTCTCGCTATCGCCAGATACAAAAAGGTCTTCAGGTGGATCATAAACAGAAACGAACTGCTTTATCTTGTTTCTAAGTTTGCCGACGATTTCCATTTCTTCGCCTTGAAATGCGCCACGTTGAGAACATAGATCGATTATGTTCACCATATCAATCATATCTGACAACTGTAATTCTATCACATTAGGTACATCAGTTTCAAGTTTTTCTTCGGTCATCTTATGCCTCGTTGTACGTAGAGAAGTTATTACTTTTCGAGAACGTCAACGTCCTGTCAAAGTGATCTTGCATCGCTTCTGGGTTGTGGGAGATAACAATAACGTTTGTATGCTCGTTAATGGTATCCAGGATCTTAATCAGATTCTCAACTCCTTCATCGTCCAACGAGGAATCAAAAGTCTCATCCAGGATCAGTAGATTAGTGGAAACACTATTCTTCATCTTGGCAATCTGTCGCCACGTAAACAACAATGCCAAATCGATCCTCTGTTTCTCACCTTCACTAAATGAATCATATGAGAACGAATCTCTATGCCGTGAACGAATCGTCTCCTTGAATGACTCATCTAGATCGAACCGAACATAGAAATCCAACACTTGGAGATAACTGTTAACAAATTTATTAATCACCGGAAGATACTGCTTGATGATCTTGGTTTTGAAACCTGTATCTTTAAGTAACTCAGCAGCGACTAGATTATATTCACGCTGGTCCGCTAGTTTCAGTTTAGTATCAATATGGTTGTTGATCTCGATCTGGAGTGCGGCCAGACTCGCGTGTGCGGCGTCAAGATTCGCGTTGTTCTGAACCAATGTTTGCAGTTCTGATTCAACCGTAGTTATTCTACGTTGAGCGGTGTTAATATTCGACTGATGGTGTTCAATCTTAGAAATCTTACCGAGTTCCGCGTCGATTAACTTCTTCAGGTGTGTCGCCTTATCTGATAAGTCAGCCTGATAAAACTTTGCCTTTTTCTGGCCATCCGCGATTTTCACTAGTTCAGATGCCGCTGTGTTCGACTTCACTTCCTTGAAATCATCATCGATACATTGTGTACATGTAGGACACACATCGTTATCAGTATAGAAATTTATTTCTTTATGAAGTTCAGCATGCTTCTTATCGAACACAGCACCGTAGGATCGAATCTTACTAATCTGTTCATCAAAACTATCACTGCGGGTTCTCATATCTTCTAGACCAGTGACATCTATACCGTCTATGGATGCTTGAGAACTAATCACTTCGGCGAGTAGTTCTTCAATCTCAGTTCTTTTACTGGCGATGACACCGTCGGTGATCTTTTCGATCTCCTTAATATGTCTAGTCTGTGACTCGGATTTAGTGTTCACAAGTTCAAGATTATGTTTGTTGTTGATCATCTCTTCTTTCAGAACCGAGTTTCTTTCTTTAAGTAGAGTATTCATTCGTGAGAATATATTAATATCAAGCAGATCTTCAATCACCTCACGTCTCTGATTCGTAGGTAGTTGCATAAAGGGAACGAACGACGACGAACCTAGTACCTCCACTTGGTGAAAGGACTTGTGGTTATGCTTAATGATATTCTGTTCAAGGATCTTCTGGTACTTCTTGACGTGTGAATCCTGATTCAGAAGTACGCCATCTTTCCAGATTTCGAATATGGTTGGTTTCTGACCTCTGACAACTCGATACGCACTATTAGCAACATTGAATTCCACTTCAACAACCATATCTTTGGCATTTATGGAATTGATAAGTTGAACTTTGGTGATGTTCCTATGTGCCTTACCGAACAAGGCATATGACAACGCATCTACCAGTGATGATTTACCTGATCCGTTTGTGCCCACGATGAGTGTTGTCTTCTCTTTACAGAAATCAATCTCGGTGAAGTTATTCCCAGTGGAAAGGAAGTTTCGGTATTTTATTCGTTCTAAAACTAAGACGGGTGTCTCCTATTCAATTTCAGTGGACTGTGCTTCCACCATAAGACTACGAATCAAAGTTTTAATTCTAGATTTATCGAGTTCTGTATCTGTCGCATCAATATATGTGTAGAGTAAACTCTCGGTATCTTCGACGGACACCTTATCGTCTTCGACGTTAGTTCCTACGAAGTCAGAGAAATTCTCGACGATCTGTAAACCATGATGTTTTCTGGCATGTATTCTATCAACGAACTTCTCAAACTCTTTAGGTTTTGATTTGTTTATAACAATAAGTTTAACGAACTTACCATCTAGATGCTGTACGTTGACAGTCGCGTATGATGTGCTTACACTATCATCATACAAGATCTTCTCATACATGGTGATAGGATTTTGTACAGGAGTTAACTCCCGAGTCTCTGTATCGAGAATGTGAAAGTACTTCGGATCGTTGCAGTCGCTCCAGAAGAATTCCATCTGACTACCTAGATAGTGGATGTTATCCTGCTGCGACTTAGTATGATAATGACCTGATAATACCATTTCAAAACGAGAGAAAATACTATGGTCCATACCATGGGGAGCGACGACGCCTATTTGCATTTCAAACCCAGCGAGTTCCAGATGTGCACCTATCACGTCTGCCTTACATGTACTAATGAAGAGTCGAATCGCTTCTTCGTTCTCTGCATTGATCCATGGAATAATGCCGATCTTGAGTTCGCCATACTGTTCTACTGCGGGTTGTTCAAAGATCCGCACCTCGTTCATGTAGTGACCGAGTAGTTCTTTTAGAGCGTTGAGTTTGCTAGAATTTTTGTAAAATGTGTCGTGGTTTCCGGGTATGATGTCCATGTGTATACCATACTCGCGGAGTTTATCCAGAAACATTTCACGGTTCGCATTCAACGCCTTGAAATTGATCGATGTCCTGTTCTCGTAGTAGTCACCTAAGTGTAGTATCTTATTGATACCGTGTTCTAGTAGATAGGGGAAGAATATGTCCTCATAGAATCTACGTTGGTATTCAATAAAGACATCCGAACTGTTTCTAATTCCAGCGTGAGTATCTGATATTATTGCTAACTTCAATTCACTGTTCTCATGATTTATCGTGCGGTAGTATTCATTATACTGCTTTTCTAATGTAAATTCAAGTCACTATAGGAAAGAAGATAAATCCGAGTCTGCATGAACGGCACGTCTTTTCTTCGTTTCTTTCTTGGAGTAGTCCTTGATGTCCTTATCCTTATCTTTAATGAAGTCGATACGCTGGCGAAGTTCCTCGACGAATGCGTGGGTCGCGCGCGCGGCAGGATTAGCATCGAGCTCTTCCTGAATAAGATTATCTAAACCAGTCTCATTCATGTACTTGACTTTTATTGCCTGTTGCTTCTTTTCCTTGGCAATTCTGCGAAGAAAGGCGAACCACGCTATCTGAGTGAAGTAAGAAAATGCATTAGGTTTACCTGTGCGTGTCTTAGTTTCAATTTTGAAATTCTTGATACGCTTCAAGCAATCCTCGACACCATCCATCATCATCTCTTCACGATAAGTGTAGCGACCGAAGTTTGCTTTGTGAGATAAACCTTCGTTAATCTTTAGAAAACACTCGGCGATATAGTTTGTTACTATAGGGTAAGGTTCTTGCTTTTCTTCTGACTCTTTACATGCAATAACGTACTCTACTACTGCAGCAGAAAATAGAGCGTTGTTTACATAATGAGCGCGTTCCCTCGGTTTCAATTTCTTTTCTTTTTCCATATCTATGATCATAATAATTCCTTTTCTATAAAATAAAAACCCCAACGCTCTGCGCGAGCGTAGTAACCGTGTAAACTTGAATTGTTGATACAAAACTGGTATAATAAAAACATAGTTTGACAGTGAAGATGAATGCTAGGATTACTAGTGCACCTTATCTGAACCACTAGGGAAGTCAATCACATTAGTCCCTGCTGAATCAGTTAGAGTCTTTGTGCTACCCGATGGCACTATAGTGCTTAATAAATCCGATAACAAGGCACTTTCTCTTTCAGCTGATGCCTGTATTCTAATGTTATGTAGATCCTGCATCTTCGAAACACCATAATGGTATTGTTCGGATGTATCAGTATCTACCACCCCAGCGGATCCTGCCACACTAGTTGGACTGATCATAACAATTTCTTTGTATCCATCGACATACATCATCCAAGGTCGGAGAATATAGTATCTTCCGTATCCAGGATCTGCTTCAATCGATATTTCTTTCGTGACAATCTGAATAACGTTCCTGACCAGTATCTCGCTGTGAGTCTCGTCAGGCCATTCCACAACTTCACAAAGAATTTCTTCGCCGTTGGTCAATTTAAATTGCTTAAGATTCATTATATTTTCATCCCTATAATTTTGAATACGAAATCTTCGCGTTCGTAAATTGTGATCCGAGCATTTCCATGTTTCATTGAAAAGTTCTCGCGACCACTCCACTTCAATTCATCCATAATATCATATAGGTTGGTTGTATAACCATTGTCAGATATTCTTAATCCTCTACCTATAGACTGTAGTACTCTTATAACAGACTTACTAGGTGACGCGAAGATAATATTATGAATGTTACGTATATTTATACCGGTACTAAATGTACCAAAACTCGCCACAATGATTGCATTAGATTGCTTCTCTACAATTCCTCTAATTGCTTCACGAATTTTAACATCTGTTTCGCCTGCAACAAAGTATAGTTTTCTTCCCTTCTCAATTTTCTGATCAAGAATATCATGCAGCACCTTACCATGCTTCTCAACATAATTAAATAAGATTAGTGTATTACCATCAAGATCTAATGCTAGGTTGGTAATGAGTTTGTTCCGTCTCTCATGCGCAACAAGAAAGTCTACCTCATCGTGATACGCTACCTTATGGACTGACTTACGTTCTTCGTTGGTGTACTGTAATGCCAGCATCTGGATCTTTAGAGGAGCGAGTACTCTCTCTGCTTGCAATTTCGCTGTTGTTGTTACCTGTAAGATTGGTCCGAATAGTCCTTCAAGGACGAGTGCATGAACTTCAGAATCGTCCAGTGTGCCTGTTAGTCCTATTCTATATTCAGCATTCACTGACTTATTCATGATAGATGTTAATGACTTGGATTTAAATCCATGACACTCGTCACCAATGATCATACCGAACTTTGCAAACCATTCCTTTGGTAGTTTGTAGATAGACTGCCACGTTGATATGACAATAGGTTTTTTGATCTCTATTTCATGACCCTGATAAATTTTCTGCACATAATCAGACATCGATGCATTGTACTCGATGAAATCGCTAGACAGTTGCTCAACCAAACTAGTAGTAGGAACAATGATCAGTATGTGACTCTGGTGCCGGGCAAGATACGCCCTTGATGCCAGATATGCTATGTACGATTTACCAGAACCTGTCGGACAGACGAACACCGCGCGTTTGTGTCTAAGTGCATGCGTGACCGCATCGATCTGATAGTAGTAAGGTTCCCACGGTAGGGTTAGTGTATTGATCCAGTCTACAACTTCTTTACGTTGGACTCCGTTCTTCGAACCAGGAACACCAAACTCAGTTTCCTCTAGTTCGATTGTATGGCCGCTAGACTCGATGTAACTTCGGATGTTATCGTATAACCCAGCGTTGATCTGACCATTCTTTCTGTTGAATAGTCTGATGTGACCATCCCAACCACCTTTCTTCCGCACCGCAGGCATGTACTTCGCACCCGGCACTTCAAAGGTTAACCGATCACTCAGTTCCTGGGCAATGCCTGGTTCACATTCTATGAACTGTAGCATCGCATGGTTGAGTAATTTTAGTTTGACGATGGACATCTATTTAAAAACCCGCTTCGAACTTTTTATTTTCAATTATGTTTTTGATTACCATGTGCCGCCACTTAATAGTGTCAACGATTTCTTTCAGTGTATCTATCACAGTTTTGTGGTAGTGAATCTTTGCCTCAGATTTAATCAGTTCAGGGTCTGACTCTACATAATAATGCATGTCACCCTTCATGATCTTAAGACCATTGAATGGATCTGGATCCCAGTCCTCACGCTCCAGTTGTGCCTGTGTCATCTTACCGTTGTACCATAGAAACTTCTTCCGCATGAGTTCTTTCTGTTTGAACTCAGCGTCTTTCATTTCTAGTTTAGCATGTGACAGGAACTCAAGATATTTGCCATGAAGTACGGGAGTCTTTCTGGACGCGTCATCTAATCCGAGTATGTCAATGGGAGCGTCTTTCTGCCACTCCTTCAAAATCTTATCTAAATCGATCATAATAAATCCCAAAACATGGACATCAAACACTTAGTATATCATATCCCGTATACGGAAACAACTACACCAGTTCGAACTGTAAACACCTGAACGATACGTTGAAAGTGAGAGGAATCTCTGCACCTGATTGAGCATTTAGTTCTAGATTACTGACAGACGTCGGTACACAGTTATAGTATTTTATGGTTTTGATAACGTTGTTGTGACTGGACAGAATGGAAACGTAAATGTCTGCCTCGGTTGATGGGGTTCCCGTTGCGATTGCTGCTGTCTGGTCTGTCTGATTTTCGTTAACCAATCGGACCATCCAGTCGAACATCTCCGTATATGACGTCATGTCCTCATCTAAGAGAAACGTGACGTCAAGTGTACCGAACGTTACAGTGTCACCCGCAGTAGGTATCTGGATTTTTCGTGCTGTTTGCATTGTCTCTGCCACATCGATAGATGGGTGAGATATTTGCTGGGCGAAGTATTCCAAGTTCGGATAGTTTTCCCGAGAAATGGAGACACTGAAACCCGACGGTTGTAGATAATTGATGTTTGAAGTTAATTCTGCCATAGATCTATTTATACTTCATTTAAATCGTCTAAGATATATTTCCCATAAACGATGGAGTTTAACTCACACGCTTCAAAATGCTACGGATCGCCAGCATATCACGGTATGCTTCTTCCAAGACGTTTTCTATATCTCGCGGTCTGTATGGATCTACTACGGATCCGTTTATGCTCTCTAACAGTACGGTTATCGATTCGCGAACCAGATACGCTCCGAAGAATGCTGCGAGCGCAGGGTCGTCGTCTTCGATTCTGTCGTTGATTTCAGATAAAGACCACTCTGCCTCATCTAATGCAACAATCAGATCGTCACTGACCTCTAAAAATTTAAAACCAAAATCTAATTCTAATTGGTCATGTTGAATCATGTTTCTATATCCTCAATTTCAATAGCACTCAGGTAGCGAAATGTTCTACCGCGCGGTGACCACTGGCGTGATGGGTTTTCTGTCCAGTACACCTTTTTGGTTCCTCGCTTAACATAACCCACCATTAGTTTGTTCACAAACACATAGATATGATTTTGCGCACCTGAGTCACCGTATACATCAACAGGTCCCCAGTCAGTTGTTTCCTCTCGGAACACGTATTTAGGTTTTGTATTAGTCATTACACTAACCCCAATTGTGTCAACACGCGGGTGACATATGATTGACTGACACCTTGAATCGTCGCAGGCCAACATCCGTTCGCTAGAAAATCTCGGGCATCTTCTGCCATCACCAGGTATTCTGCCGCCGTTTCTTCGAGACGCTTCTTCCGAATCTTTCCTTTTCGAGTTCGGGCATCAGGTATTCTCTTGATCGCCTGTAGCGTCTTTGCTGATTTATCAACCAGACAAAGATCCTCGATGGCACATTCAACGATGCCCCACATCAATTCATCTTCGGGAAATTCCATTGGGAACACCCTGATTAACTTTTCTTTTGCTGCTTCAATTTCTACTGATTTGTACGTCATTATTTAATTTCCTTTTTTACTGCGATTAGTTCACAAGTTTCTGTGCGCGGCAACGGTTTCTCGCATGCTACAATTAATTCGTCGAGATTTTCGTCTGCGATCATTAGAGCCAACCAGTCGCCGACAATACCACTCGCAATAAACACTGTTATAATTAACCAGTTGAGCGACCAGTCTCTAACATTTTCTATCATATTAATTCACCTCCATTTCTAACCCAATATCAAATAGTACAGGATTTTCAATCTCCTCACCTTTCCAATTAACAACCATGGAGAAGGCTTCTCCATGCGTCGACGTGCCGAAGTCATCCGACATGAGGTACTCTTGATAATGGGTGCCCTCGACGGCCATCCCACCTTTTTGTTCCCAGATTGCTCGGTGGCCTATAATATCAACAGGCATCAACTCAGTGTTTGAGTCTTTAGACGCCAGAATACGGCCGTCTTGCTCGACGGTGAGAATAATGGGTGCTTCCCAATCATTGCACCACTGCGCGTTTTCTTCACAGTCGTCGACCAGATTCGAACTGATGACATACGACTCGAAACCATCCGACTTCTGACTAACGCTGTCCTCTACCAGTGCCCAGAAATCAGGCGACTGTGCTTCGCCGATGCCAACACCCTCAACGATATAAGTGTCACCACCCCTGTATTTCCAGTGGGCAGGACATTCACCTTGTCCGTCCCAGTTGTAGGCACCGTAGTTTTCTCGATCCTGCGTACAAATTACAATCTTCATTTCGTTTTGCTTCTTCTTTAATTTGTTATATAACTATTATCGTCGATTTGAGCGAAAACCACAATAGGCGCTAAGTCGTTGATTTCTATGTCTTTTCTTGTTTACGGCCAGGGGTAGCATAATCACGCGAATCACGGGTCTTAATAGCATGACAGCATTTACACAAGGTTTGAATTGCATCAGCACCCATAGTTTTGTGTGAATATGGATCACCATTGATATGATCGGCATCTAACTGCCACCCAGGATCAATAATGTTCGTGGTACAAACGAATCCAAGACGACCATCGATATTCTCACAGTAATCCTTACGGTAGATTTTGTAGTCCCAACCACCCATTGAATGCTTGATTGAGTGGTGCATGGAACAAGCATATCCCTCAGAGTCTGGATACGCTTCTCTCACCCACTTAGGTCGGCGCCAATAGACGACACCGCGCCCACCTGCAGGTTGGGCAGTTGAATTGCAACCAGCGACACCGCAAATAGGACGTTCTGATATTGGTGGTAAAGTAGTTACTGACATTTTAAATACCTTTGGCATAAATTGCGAACGATGTAGCATGTTCTTTCACGGCGTTATACGGCGACCGTCTATATGTTGGCGTAGATCCACCGCGATACTTGACGAAGAATTTACCTGTCATCATGATATTCCGAACTTCGGCACTCTGCCGCATCGACATCGGGATACCCTTGAAGATCGACGCTTCGAAATCAGGACTCAAATAATTATTAAGTAAGATACTCATTTACATGCTCCAGTAAGTTTCAGAAGAAGGAGAACAACAGTTAGCCGTATTGACATCTTCCATGTAGGTTTTACCTGTCATGATGTTGACGCGTTCTACTTGCTTGTCCATTGCGCGATATTGGTCGAGATTATAGATATCGTATTTTTCGACATCGAGACACCAGTTTGGCGCCCGCTTGCCGCCCATATAGTCCTCAGCAACTTTCTTCTTCATTCGAGTGATAGCAGATTTTGCCGCAGCGACCGTCTGATATCGTGCCGCCTTCCAGCAACCCACGCCGTTTCCTGGTACTTGAACAACCGCCTTTGTTTCTCTATTCACTATCAGATACGTTGTCATTTTTTTCACTTCTTCTTTAATTTGTTATATAACTATTATCGTCGATTTCGTCTAAAACCACAATAGTCGCTAAGTCGTTGATTTAATAGAAGAATCTGGGTACTTCAATCTGACTAACCGTGAATCTCTCACCACGCTCTCATATTGCTCCAGAATCGCGGTGTGGTCTAACGGGTACTGTCTATTGTGAACCAGGTTTATCGCGTCCTGCCGACCCACCGCTCGACTCCGTACATTCTGGAGCGTTGTCCCATCACCATACGGGTCATCTAATCCGAGTCCCATCTCGGCAATCTCTAGCAATGTCAATTCACCCTTATACATGTTAATTTTCCGTCCTCTTCAGTTATTATATTAAACCATACTTTCTTACATGTGCTACTAACTTTTCTGCTTTCAAATAAAAGTCATACATATCTTCTCCGACATCATTTTCCCAATTGCCCCATGTGTACAGACAAGCCATCATCTCACAATCATGGGGACGTGAACAGGTTTCCTTATGAAGTCTATCAGTAACCATTTGGATTTCAACATCACGAGTTTCTTTGAACATTTTGTTTCTTTTCAGATCACCTTCAACTCTCATGTCTGCCAATACAAAGGATGTCAGCAGATCATGCACTCTATTTTTTTGATAAATATATTTATTGTAGACTTTCTTGTCCACCTTACCTGTCTCAACATCTTCCCAGTTCACTGCGACTAATGTTTGTTGAAACTGTTCAAGTTCTTTTCTAGACATGCTTTTAGTCAATTTCGTCATTGGTTAACTCCTCGTATCGTTTAACCCAGCAAGCAGCATCAGCAGCAGCAGGAGCATCATAAATACCAGCAGCATCAGCAGCATCAGCAGCATAAGCAGCAGCAGCACGAGCAGCAGCACCAGCACGATAAGCAGCATAAGCATCATCAGCAGCACCAGCAGCACGATCAGCATTTGCCTTTAGTGCTTCTACACTAACTACTTCACCTGCTTGCCACCTCTTGACGACTTCTATGTATTCATTTTTCATTAGTTAACTCCTCGTATTTTTTAACCCAGTAATCAGCAGCAGCAGCATCAGCAGCAGCAACATAAGCAACATAAGCAACATAAGCATCATCATAAGCAGCATCATAAGCATCATCAGCACGAGAAGCAGCCTTAGAGGCTGCATCAGCAGCCTTAGAGGAAGCATCAGCAGCAGCCTTAGCATTTGCCTTTAGTTCCTCTTGACTCACATCCTCTCCTGCTTGCCACCTCTTGACGACTTCTATGTATTCATTTTTCATTGTTCTAGTTTCCTATGTTGTTTCGGGGTGTGCGGCTCTGAATTCAGCCACAGTGATACCACGCATTCGCGCAGATTTGCGTTGTAATGCGGCAGCTGCCTTGGGGTGGCGCTTGACTCCATGCCAGTAGCCGCCGCCCTGCCACTGGTCGCGTACTGTTTTGTCTGCGAATGGTCCTTTGTTTTTCATCTGTTCTTGTTTCCTATGGTTGGTTGGTTCACCTGAAAGCCTCGACTGATTACGGGCCCTGGTTGGGGGGTTGGTTAGTGGTTATGTTCTTTGCTGAAAATCCACTAAGGCATCACTAAGATGCTGGTGATAATGCCCGAGCGTGGTTGACTCCGGGTCGCGATCTCTAGCTATCCAAGTTGCGAACGGGGTCGCCTCGTTGTCATCTAACATGCACAAGTAGATAACCTGTCCATCTAGCATTTTTGATTCTATGACTATCGCGTTGTTTGGGAGTCTGATCCCGCGAGGTATATTGCGTTTTGGAAAATCCATTATTCGTATCTCCTATAGGTTGTTCTAATTTCCTTTAGTTATCAAATTAAGTACACGGGTTAAGTCGGTTTCCCCGGCTCTCAAGTTGTTAGACAAGTATTATCGTCGATTCCGTCTAAAACCACAATAGGTGCCAAGTCATTGATTTAACAGTATAAATACAATAACAACTCATCGATATACTAAAATGAAAGACGAAAAACATCTTCTTAATTTGGCCACCACTGTTTTGACTATACTCACGCTGTTCGGATCGATGTTTGCGGCATTCTTGTTCCTGGATGCCAGACACGTTGCGAGAAGCGCCGAGTTTGAACTAAAGGCCGAGATCATCGGGTTAGATATCAAGAAGGACGCCGAGGTCATTGCTCATTACAGGAACAAAGAACTGAGTAACACGCCTCTTATATCCGCAGAAAAATCTAGATATGAGTATTTGCAAAGTGAGATGGAACGAAAGGTTTACAAGAAGCAACTGATAGAACAGAAACTTATGGATCTTGAGTAACATGAGACCGCCGGATCAAGACGAATTCGATGGGATATTATTGGCAGTGGTTATTATTATCTTGAGTGTTGCTTTTTGGCATGCATTCTTTTTTTAATGTCTCGCCTTTATATGTCGCAATGTTGCGTCATTAGCTACGCTCGAATATGGTTTTAAAAATCACAATGCTATGGCGTATAGAATAAATTCTGATAAACCTAAATGGTCTGAGTTTTATTACGCATAAAAAAACCTCACTAGCGAACTAGTGAGGTCTAAAGTGGTTAGTTAAACTAACTCTTTTTATACTACTATCCTATGCAAGGATATTGTCGATCCGCATGATCCTATAATAAACATTCGATTTAGCAGGCGCTAGGTCTGCAGTAACGATTGTTCCATTACCTTGTGCGAAAGGATTGGCAACCATTCCATAACGGGTTTTAAATCCTATCCTTGGCTGAAAGTCTTCCTCACCAACCGCACGAACCATCTGTAACGGCACGTATGGGCAGTAGAACACACCAGCGTCATATGGGTTAGTACCCTTATAACCAGCAGTGATGAAATCTACAGTAGCATAAGGATCAACATAGACCTTAATCTTTCCACCGATAATACCAGCAAACGTGTTGCCTGTATCATCAACCTGGAGTTGTGTAGACATCGCAGGAGTGTAATCAAGGACGCCCGCAGAGGATAGAGCAGTAGCAACATCTGAAGAACAGATGATGATGTTACCCTTGCCTCGACGAGTTGCCTTAGCAATCGCGTGACATTCTCTTTCGAGTTGTACGTGAAGTCCCTTGAATTTCTCAACTGACCAGCGACCATCTGCGTCAGTAGACAGGTCAAAGATACCCTGAGTAGCAACGTTAGAAGTGGTACAACCAGTTACTGCCTGGGAGTTAATCGTTCTGATGATTTCGCGGTTAATTTCAGCAAGCACTTCTGTTTGCAGAATGTTAGCGATTTCAGCATCAGCGTCAAGACCGTGGATTGCTTTCAAGTCTTGTGCAAGTTCTAGCGTGTAGTGCGCTTTCAATGCACGAGATTTAGCAGTAACAGTCTGCTTCTCGATTGTGAAACCCATCTCGCCGAACGCGTCAGCACCAACTTGACCAAGAGTCTCAGCCGTTGCTGTAGCCATCGCGGTACCAAAGGTGGGCCCGGTTCGATCGTTATCGATTGAACTATCAGCGTTCGAGTCAGTAAGACCAGATAGACCAGAAGCGTCGCCCGATTGCGCAACACCGCCAGAGTCTCCAGAGTAAGAAGTGTTTGCTTCGTTGAAGAACGCCTCATCCCCTGCAGTTGTACCAAGTTTACTGTTCTTGTAAAGTGAACGCATTGCGAAGACAAGACCAGTAGGTCCTGACATAGGCTGAACGCCACATACGTCATATGCCATAAGGTTAGGCATTGCACGACGAACAAGTGCGATTAGAACTGGATTCCAGTTAGCAACGCCGCTAGTAGAGGTAGGTGCTGCTTCGTTCAGCATTCCCGCTTCGTCTTCGGTTACGCGTTCCTGGTTTTCCAGAATGGACGCTGTTACAGCGCGTTTATAGTGGTCAGTGATCGGAGACGCAGATTCGTCGTCTAAGACCGGTGCCCACTTCTCAATCAACTGATTGAAAGGCATTTGATTTTGCATTTAATATGCTCCTATTGGATTATTTTTATTTTACTTCCGAGACCCACGAAGGGACTGGACGTATTGTGCCATTTTTGCTGATGGTGCAACTGTTTCTTCATCGAAATCATCTTGAGTTTCATCTACAATTTCTGTAGATTCTTTCTTGAAGTAGGATTCTTTAACAGTCTTAACCTTGGCAGAAAAAGTGTCTTCGTCTTCAAAGTCAAGCGACTCAACAAGAGACATCAGTTTTTCAACTTCAGTTTCCGCTAGGTCACGACTGTGTTCACGGATAATCGTGGCACGTTTGTATGACTCAAGTTCTTCAGACATAGTAATAACAGACTCTGTTTGTCCATTAAGTTTTTCTTCAAGTTCTTCAACCTGTCCAGCAAGTTCGTCAACTAGGTCAATCTTGGATTCAGGAACTTCGATGTAAGATTCAACGAACAACTCTTTCAAGTTACTCATAAAATCTTCGGCGATTTCAGCACGGAGACCTGTCTCAACAGCGACTTGGTTTTCCTCCATCCAATTTTCAACTACATAGTTGAGGTAGTTATCAACGTTCTCAACGAGGTCAGTTCGAGTAGTCTCGATTTCTTCGCTAAGTCTCTCTTGATATTCATCTTCCAATCTCCCGACTTCCGTCGCGATCTTAGAACGAATCGCAGTCTCAAAGATGATAGCAGTTTTGCTCTTGAATTCTTCAGAGAGCGTTGCTTCCGATTCAACCAAATCAGTCAATTCTTCAGAGAAGTCATAAGAACTTTCTGGAAGTTCCTCGTCAGTCTCGTCAATATTAACGTCATCAAAATCTTCAGAAACTTTGCTATACATCGCCGTAAGTTCTTCCTTGTTCATGCTTGCCATTTTAGAATACATAGCGTTTAACATGCCAGATTTGCTCTTAAGACTCTGCTTAGGATCTTGCTTCTTGCTGTCCAGTTTCCTGGATGGGGCTTTCTTAACGCCACCGTCTGTAGCATCTACAGAGTCGATGGATTGCTTTTCTGCCTTTTCCGGATCGTGACCTTTCTCTTCCTCGATGTTTTCATCACCGTCAGGAAGGTCTACATTTTCGAAATCTTGATCTTCGTTCATGTGTTACTCCTTAAAGTTTGTTTTTAGCAACGAGAGGAAATTTTTATACTCACGAATCTGGACCGCATATAGATCCTTCTTTGGAGCGCGCTTAATTTCTGTCTCAATTTCTTCAATTACCCGAGATTCGAGAACGCCGTTGTTCCAAATCCAATCAACACCTTCCATGATTCCGTTAACGAAAGCACCGACTGCTGATGGATCCTGTACGATATCGACTGTATTTAAAATATAGTCCTTACCTACGTAGGAGACGCCGTTTCTATTCTCAAGACTACCCATACCACGAGTTGAAACACCCAGTCGAACGCCACCATCTAGTAGACCTTTTACAATCTTTCCATTAGGAGTGTCGAGTATAGATGCCTTTCCAATCACATCATTGTCTGACCAACTAAGTTCAGTAATGAGGTGGGAAACTTTATCCAGATTAACAGTAGGACCTGCAGGGTGATTTAACTCACCTACCGCCCGCTTCATGCTAACCTGCTCTGTAACGTATTTGTTAACAGCAGATTCTAAAACCTTCTTGCTATAAACACGTCCATTTCTATTCTTACCTTCTGCTTGTGCGAAAATACCTTCAATCATATAAGACTTTTCGCCGTTGCTTTTCGCTTCGGTGATAACCTCAAGTTCTTGTTCGATGGTTTCTACAATCAGTTTCATTTATACTTCCTTTGCGAATTCCGTAGACATTGCTTCTGCTTCTTTCTGCGACCGGTATGTGTCTAGTTTGTCACCATCAATGTATGCAGTGAATCCACCTTTACCCTTGTACACCGCAACGGAAACTTTGCCAACCTTTTTCGAAGAAACTTTATCACCCATGGGCGCAGTCTTCTTCGCTTCTCTTATAGTAGAAAATTTCTTCATAGAGTTTATTTATACCTTTTTAAATCTCAAGATTAATCTTCAGTCTCAACCGCTGCGTCATCGAAAATTTGAGATGCGATTCTAACCTTCGCTTGATCTAGAGCAATCTGGACTCTATCGTCCAATGTGCTATTAAAGTTGGATTCGGCCGCGGTAAAGTTCTTGGCACCGATGTTTGTTATGATATTTTCTACGTCAGTATTGTCGTCCATAATGGATCTCCTTATTTTAATGCTAAGAATTCAGTCTTAGTCAATGAGTTCTGGCTTAACTCGGTTAGTGTTTCATCCTGCGCCACTGATAGACCGGAACCACCAATGACAGTGATAATTTCCACTTGGGGTGGAATGTAGTTGATGTCCACATTGGTCGAACCTGATAGTGGAGTACGATCAAAGCATGCGATACCTTCTTGGCCATCGTCAGTAATCATAATGCCAGTAATTGTCAACACATGGCTCACATCGTAGGGAATAATCCTAGTTCCACTATTCAACTGTATGTAGCGTTCAGTTGCCTTTCCCCCACCCTTATCGACATTACCGAACGCCGAGATGAACATTTCGTACTTACGAAGATCCTCATTCAAGCGTCGCAACGTTCTCACTTCCTTGTAGATGTTCATTGGGATAATATCGACACCAACGGTATTAGCTGAGAGGTATATATCCCTGTTAGGACCATCGATGGTTGCAACTAAGGCCATTGATTAAGACTCTAAAAGCACGTTACCGTGTTCGTCCACAGTGCCGTTGTATCTTTCAACCAACCAACCAATAACAATAATACTAATCATATTACTAACATCTTCGAATGAAAACGTTCCATCGTCAATATGGGTTGATGGCGCAAATCCATTTTCAGGTCCATATCTAGTTTTCGCCAGATCAGATGAGCGTCTATTGAATCTGTCGTAATTAGCTACAGTATTGACGATATCCCCATTATGTTCGATGCGCTCAACCGTGATTGATATCCACGGTTCAGCGCCCTCCTTAGGAATCTCAATCAATATCTTAGACGCTCTGACCTTTATCACGCATTGTTGTCCGTTGCAGGAGAACATGTGATCGGAACAACTGTATCACGGGTGATTGTCGCATAAGTGATCGCCTGAGCAACACCGCCATCACCCTCTACCAACACAACTATAGGTTTATCAGTAGCTGCTACTAGTCCTGCTGCGGTGGAAGTATCGTATGCATACGCGAAGCTGATTTTTCCGGAGACGGCATCAGTACTAACGTTACCCTTAACAGCAACATTGTTATTATCGAGAACCGTTACTGCAGTGGCAGTGTCGAAGTCAGCAGTGGTTGCGCCGTCGTGGTAGAAAACGTGATACCATGCATTCGTATCTGCGACCGCAGGAGTACCGACTGTGATCTGAACTTCAGGAAAGAACGGATATGTTTTAGTAGTGCCGGCGTCTGACGTGAGAATTACGTTTTGCTGTTCAGCAGTCGTAAGTCCTTCGATAAACAATCCTTCAGATGAGATTGACTTCGACACAATTTTACCAGAGGCGTTTCTGTCGTACCATACTCGGCCATTTCGACCATTATATGTTCCGGCACCATTATCGACATCAGCATTTTGCAGAACCAACGCGTCTAGATATGCGGCACATTCCTGGGCAGTACCACCGGCAGTGTTGTTCAATACCCATGTAAAACTACCATCAGATTCATTGAAACCTGTTTCCACCTGTGGAGTCGCTAACTTCTCCAGACTCATTCCCGTCCAAGGAGATACTTGTGCTCCTCCGAATACGTCAGCAATAGAGTAAGTGTTAGAGGGGTTGAGAGATTCACCAACACCATAACCAGCAGAGAAACCAGAGAATTCAGCAATACCAGTCGCGACCGACGTTGTCTCTCCAGCGTTATACTGCCATGATCTAACTCGTGCCACGAGCGTTTGCGTTGTATAATCGAAGTTTCCGGCGTTAGTATCGCCGAAAGCTGTTGAACCAAATACTTGGACTGCTTCGTTGATATCACCGAGACGCGCGAAGTCATTCCACGTCGCTGCCTGCAACGTCGTTTCTAGTGTGTTGGCTGCAAGTGTGTAGTATGGTTGTGTGGTTGCTTGAACGTCAACCAGAGACAGTACGCCGTGATACACTCGGTCG
>Ga0257126_1000756_pt1 | contig 25320 bp, 19 predicted proteins | sample SI060_120mmetaG_FD_190151 | JGI IMG/M metagenome (GOLD analysis project Ga0257126, IMG submission 190151) | Marine microbial communities from Saanich Inlet, British Columbia, Canada - SI060_120m | ecosystem: Environmental > Aquatic > Marine > Inlet | place: Canada: British Columbia | collected... | reverse complement strand
AGTCCGGGTGGCCTCACTGATCCGTATGAATTTGGTAATACCTTCATCGGAGATCCAAACAACAATGAACTCAACCAAGCTTACTTGAAGTATTCCAGTAATGGCTTCACCACTACCGTTGGTCGACAGCGTATCATTCGCAATACCGCAAACATCATAGGCAACGTAGGTTGGCGCCAAAATGAGCAGACTTTTGACGCTGCCCAAGTCGCATATGCCAAGGATGACTTCTCAGTCAGCTATGTATACGCCGACCGTGTTCAACGTATCTTTGGAGTTACCGCTCCCGCTCTTCACCCGCTTCGTGATTTCAATGGGGATTTTCACTTCTTCGATATCTCAACCAAGACCAACACCGGCAAGCTCGGAGGATATGCCTATATCATCGACATGGATCCCTCAGAAAGCTCGCCCCCAGTTCCAGTGCTTTCAATCGGCGACACCAACACCTTCGGTGCCTTCTTCGAGAGCGAAAATGGCATCTACGCTGAGTTCGCCTACCAAGACGGAACCGCCTCAGCGGGGCCTCGTGGGGCCCTTGGCGACTACGATGCGGTTTACGGACACTTCAAGTATTCCACTAAAATAGGAACTTTCGGAGTCAACGCTGGTGTTGAGTATCTTGGCGATGGTTTTGTCACTCCACTCGCTACCGTCCACGCCTACAATGGTTTTGCCGACGCCTTCATCTTCAACCGCATTGGTCTTCCATTCGCGAACTCCAACTTTGAAGGTCTAACTGATCTTTATTCAGGGATTACCAAGGCAGGGCTTCCGGGCGGACTAATTTTTAAAGGTTTCCTCCACTACTACATGGATGATTCCCTTGATGCCAACTATGGTTGGGAAGCTGACATGGTCCTCGTAAAAAAGATCAACCCAAGCACAACTGCTATCCTTAAAGCAGCTTATTTCCAGGCTGATGATTTCTTCAACGACATCGCCCAAGTCTCAATGCAGCTCGACTACAAATTCTAGATAACTAGGAGCGTTACCATATTGATGAATTCACCTCATGATAAACAGCTCTTTAATCCTTCCTTTTTGGCATTTTGTTCTCCGCGTTAAAAAGTCATGAATTCGGATCCTCCTTCCCCATTTACTAAAGAACAAACTGGGTATCTTAGCGGTTTTGTCACTGGGATCCAACATGCGCCCTATCTGGGACAAAACGCTGCAGGACAATTCACTGACCAACCCGAGGAATCCGTATTTGGAACTCCTCTCGACGACCTTTGTCGTGAGGAACTCATTAAGCACGAGCAGAACGGTCTCGATTGTTACGACACCATCGTCGATAAAGCTGAGAATGGAGAATTCGCCTCCGACGGCGACATCTTCCGGTTTAAATTTCACGGGCTCTTTTACGTCACCCCTGCTCAGGAGGCCTATATGCTTCGTGCCCGGATTCCAGGCTGTGCCCTCAGCTCGTTCCAGCTCCGGGGCATGGCTGATATTTCTGATGACTGGGGTGGCGGATACCTCGACATCACTACCCGCGGCAACCTACAGGTTCGCGAAATCCAACCCGTGAACACTGTCAAAATTCTGAACAAGATGGTCGAAATTGGCCTCACTTCAAAAGGGTCTGGAGCCGACAATGTCCGAAACGTCACTGCCACCCCTACGACCGGTTTTGACAAGGACGAGCTCATGGATGTTATGCCTTATGCCAAAGCTATGCACCATGCCATTCTCAACAATCGGGACTTGTACGGGATGCCGCGTAAATTCAATATCTCTTACGACTCCGGCGGAACTATCTCGGTCTGTGCCGATACCAACGATATCGCCTTCTATGCGGTCACGCTCAAGGAGGACACCGCCGACCTCCAAGCCGGTGTCTACTTTCGGGTCCAGCTCTGCGGCATCACCGGACACAAACAATTTGCCTCCGATTCTGGCCTCCTGATCACGCCATCTGAATCCACTGCACTGGCCTCCGCTATCCTGCGTGTCTTTATCGAAAACGGGGATCGCAGCAACCGGAAAAAGGCACGCCTCAAATATCTAATCGACGATTGGGGGACCTCAAGATTTCTCAAAGAAGTTCAAAAAAAACTCGCCTTTTCTCTTCGCTACGTCTCGGAAGGCCTCTGCAAAAAGCCCATCCCAAAGATCAAGCACGGCCATATCGGGACCTACAAACAAGCCGATGGACATAACTACATCGGTATTGTCGTTCCCGTCGGTCGGATGACCACCTCTACCGCTCGCCATATTACTGACATAGCTGAAAAGTTTGGTTCTGGCGACATCCGCCTCACCACCTGGCAAAACCTTCTCATCCCCAATATTTCCGATGAACAACTAGCAGATGCTCAAGCTGCCATCAAAGCTGTAGGCCTCGCTTACACCTCCACAACCATCTCTGGCGGACTCATCGCCTGCACCGGCAACACTGGATGCAAATTCGCGGCTGCAAACACCAAAAGCCAAGCCATCATTCTCGGCCAATATCTTGAAACGAAGGTCAAGCTCGATCAACCCATCAACATTCACCTCACCGGCTGCCACCACTCCTGTGCCCAACACTATATCGGCGACATCGGCCTTATGGGAACCCCCGTAAAACTAGAGAGTGGAGAAAAAGTTGAGGGATATAATATCGTCCTTGGAGGAGGCGTCGATGACACCCAGGCCATTGCCCGTGAAGTCTATAAGAATATCCCCTTCGAAAAGATTCCTCCAATCATAGAGACCCTCCTCAAAGTCTATCAAAAAAAACGCAAAGACGGGGAAACCTTCGCCCAATACACGCAGCGAGAAAAACTCGAAGACTTGGTTGCCGCTGATCCCATAAGGCAAGCTAATTAAAATAATGTATGGAGACTACAATCTTCGCCACTCAGCTTTATGGAAACTCTTATCGACAAGCTCCTCGTTGAGCAATCGAACCTCCAAACACCTGTTGCTCAATTTTCAAAAATTCACAATAATCACGAGACCCGAACTGATCTTTATAATCACCTTATTCCCCTAGAGAGACCTACCAAAGGCGAGCAATACACCTTTCAGGTTGAGCTTGATAAATGCACGGGTTGCAAGGCATGCCTCGTTGCCTGCCACACTCTCAATGGATTGGACGAAGATGAGGCCTGGCGAGACGTTGGCCTTCTCGAGGGGGGCGACGATGCCCCCGGCTTCCAACAAACAGTAACTACTGCCTGTCACCACTGCCTTGAACCCGAATGTATGCACGGGTGCCCCGTCGGAGCATACGAAAAAGAACCTGACACTGGAATCGTTCGTCACCTCGATGACCAATGTATCGGCTGCGAATACTGTATTCTAAAGTGTCCCTACGATGCTCCCAAGTATTCACATAAACGCGGTATAGTTCGTAAATGTGATATGTGCCACCAACGCCTCACCGAGGGGGAAGCTCCCGCCTGCGTTCAGGCCTGTCCCACGGAAGCCATTTCAATCATCAAAATCAACACCGCCACGCTCCGTATCCAAAATAACTTCCTGCCAGGTGCACCAACCCCTGAAATCACGCTCCCGACCACCCGCTACGTGGGTCGCGACGTCCCAGCAAGAATCCAAGCAGCCGATCAATCTCAGCTCAATCTCCAACCCGCCCACTGGCCACTCGCTTTCATGCTCGTCCTCACCCAAATAGGGCTTGGTCTTAGCATCGCATCCCTCTTCACAAGTACACTACACGCCGTAATGGGAGCCCTGTTTTTCAACGCAGGGATGGTAGCCGCTACCCTTCACCTCGGCCAACCGCTCAAAGCATGGCGCTTCTTCCTCGGTCTAAAAACGTCCTGGCTCTCGCGAGAAATCCTAGCTTTTTTCCTTCTCGCCCCCATTCCTCTCCTTCTCGCAGCCTTACCCTTCCTCCCGGAATTCCCTCTTAAGGATCTCGTCAGCTTCGCCTCTAAGATTTCCCTTATCCCCCTCGCGGCCCTCGCCATCTTCACCAGTGCAATGATCTACCATGATACGAGACGCGTGCTTTGGAACCTCAGAAAAACTCTTCCCAACTTCCTTCTTACCGCAACCGCTGCGAGCATTCTTTTCATCTCCCCCAACATCTTCGTTATTATTATCCTCGCTCTAATTGCCCTCGAGACCATCTTCCTTCTCCCTGCAAAAAAAACAAGCTGGTCACCTCATCAACATAGCGCCCGCCTTCGAATTCATCCCCTCGCCCATGTGACATTTTCCCGTTTGTTTAGCGCCTTCCTCACCATCCCTGTCGCCTTTGTCTCCCCATGGGCCACTCTACCCATCCTAGTCATCAGCGAACTCTGTTCACGCCACCTCTTCTTCACCTCCGTTCAGGCCCCTAAAATGCCAGGCGGTTTAAACTGAACTCCGCCCACTCCTAAGCAGGAAATTGAATCGAATACTTCGGACATTCCATGGATAGATTATCATTGCGTAATTTCATCAATTCAACGGCAACTCATCACAAAAGAAGATATGAGTAAGGTGTAAATCCATGAACCGAATTCATTGTTTCTGGCGTACATAATGCATCCCTATCATCTGATGTTCGGGCTAAATTCTCTCCTCAAAAAAAAATCAGGACCTCTTACCTCCGAACTTTTATTGAGACCGAATGACTTCGGCCTAGGAAGACTGCCTAAAAACCTAGAAACAACCGCAACTGCTAGTTCTATTTGCGGTTTTTGCTCCACCGGTTGTCAGCTCAAAATCCACTTCAAGGGAGGAAAGGCTATCGGTCTCACCCCCTCTCCCAACTATCCAGTCAACCTCGGGATGGCATGCCCCAAGGGATGGGAAGCTCTTTCTGTTCTCGATTCTCCAGATCGGGCGACTTCCCCCCTTCTGCGGGGAGAGGACATTTCATGGCAAGAAGCCGCCGAAAGTTTCGCCACCGAATTTAAAAAGATACAGGAAAAGCACGGCAAGGAATCCGTGGCTTTTATATCCACCGGCCAAATCGCTACGGAGGAAATGGCATTCCTTGGTTCCTTTGCCAAATTCGGTATGGGAGTGAAACACGGCGATGGAAACACCCGGCAGTGTATGGCCACTTCGGTCGTCGCTTACAAACAAGCTTTCGGATTCGATGCACCACCCTACACCTACGCTGACCTTGAAGAGTCCGATGTCGTGCTTCTCATCGGGTCAAACCTAGCAATTGCACATCCCATTCTTTACCAACGTCTCGCTCGTAATAAACGAAATCCTGAGATCATCGCAATCGATCCCCGTGCGACTGAAACTACCCAAATCGCCACCGACCACTTTGCGATCAAACCTAAAGGAGACCTTTATCTCCTTTACGCCCTCGCACACTGCCTCATTCGCGATGATTCGGTAAATCATGATTTTCTAGAGAAACACACTGAAGGGTTCAAAGAATTTGCAAAGTTTGTGGCAGACTATTCACCCGATATCACCCGAGAGAAAACGGGTATCGCAAGGCGTCGGGTCGAAGCCCTCGCCAAGCTCATCACAGATCCATCCAAGCGTGTCTCAATGTGGTGGACTATGGGGGTCAATCAATCGCACGAAGGAGTTCGAACCGCCCAAGCCATAATCAATCTCTGCCTCATGACTGGCAATATTGGAAAACCCGGCACTGGTCCTAACTCCATCACAGGTCAATGCAACGCGATGGGATCACGTCTTTTTTCGAACACCACGAACCTCCTCGGTGGTCATGATTTTGGAAACCCTGATCACCGAGCCAAAATCTCGAAAATTCTCGAAGTGCCTGAAGACAGCATCCCAACTGAAGCTAGCTGGACTTATGATCAAATCATTAACGGTATCGAATCAGGCCACATCAAAGGCCTTTGGATTATCGCTACCAACCCCGCCCATAGCTGGATCAATCAGAGCCACTTCACGAAGCTACGCGAGAATCTAGAATTTCTCGTAGTACAAGACATGTATGCAAACACTGAAACTGCCAGAACTGCTGATCTCGTCCTTCCGGCAGCTTCGTGGGGTGAAAAAAACGGAACCTTCATTAATAGCGAACGCCGTATCGGAACCCTCAAACAGGTTAAGAAAGCTCCCGGCAAGGCCCTCAGTGATTTTCGTATTTTCCAACTTCTCGCCCAAACTTGGGGTGTCGGAGATCTCTTTGAAAAGTGGACTGACCCCGAGAGCGTATTTGGTCTTCTTCAAAAACTCTCCACCGATCAAGCTTGTGATATTACCGGAATCAATGGCTACCAAGATCTTGAAAAATCTGGCGGTATTCAATGGCCAAAAACCTCTGAATCATGCCAACAAGAACGGCGACTTTTTGAAGATGGGAAATTCTACACACCTTCCGGTAAAGCGAAATTCCTTTTTGAACCGCCCACCCCTCTTCCCGAGCCGACCAGCAAAGAATACCCATTCACCTTGTTAACTGGAAGAGGTACTAGTGCGCAGTGGCACACTCAGTCACGGACTCAAAATAGTAGCGTCCTTCGCAAGCTTTACCCAAGCGCTCTCCTTCTCGACATCAATCCGGACGATGCTGCCGTCCGTGGAATCCAAAATCATGTCGCACTAACTATCTCTTCAAGGCGGGCCTCAATTACGGCCTTCGCCCACGTCACCAATTCAATCAAACCTGGCGAAGTCTACCTTCCCATGCACGAGCCTCAAGTAAACCGTCTCACCTTTCCTTCCTTTGATCCCTACTCCCGCCAGCCCAGTTATAAAGCCTGTGCAGTTCAAATCAGAAAACTAGTGGGGAAAGCAACTTCCTAGGTGCCATTTTTTCCTTGAGCCCATGAATCATTTTTCTATTTTTTGATTAATAGAAAAAGCAAGGTGTATAGAGCGGTTATTGGGAATTTCGATTCTTCTTTGCTCCTGCGGAGAGAAAGCAGACGTCTCTCAGAAAAAGGGAGAAAACAAAGCGGCAGAGCTTAACGCCGGCGCAGCGACCCCGCAAAACCTGACCTGCCAGGTTGAACTTCATGACGCTAATCTGGAAGTCATTCTCGACGGTTCGGTCCAACTCGAAGTGCTTGCGGAAGGGTTTGAAATCGCGGAGGGCCCAGTCTGGATTCCTTCAATGAAGACACTTCTCTTCTCAGATGTGAAGGGTAATAAGATTCATCAGTGGTCTGAGGCAAAAGGCTCCAACGTGTTTCTTTCTCCCGGCGGACATACGGGAAATGTCCCCTTTTTTGAGGGCGGAGTCTTGGGCTCTAATGGTCTTGCTCTTGATGCCGCAGGCAACCTCATTATCTGCCAGCATGGAGACCGGAGGCTCGCCAAGCTGGCCTTTGACAACATTACTCAGGAAGGCCTCTCGACACTGACTGCAACCTTTGAGGGAAAACGATTCAACAGCCCAAATGACCTAACCATTGCGGCTAACGGAGACATCTACTTTACTGACCCACCCTATGGGCACTGTGATATCGCAAACAGCGTCCCAGGAGAGGGAATGGTATTTGTCGACGATAAACGGGAGATTCCCTATTGCGGGATCTATCGTTACCAATCTGCCACGAACAAGGTATCTTTAATAAGCAACGAAATGGACCTACCAAACGGAATCGCGCTTTCTCCAGACCAGAAGTGGATCTATGTTGGCAGCTCAGACATGAAGGACCCAAAGATGTGGCGCTTCTCTGCGGAAGATGGTTCCGGCGGTGTCTTTTTTGAAGGCCCTTATGGGGAAGCCGACGCTGGTTGGTTTGATGGAATGAAGATGCACTCAAGCGGAAATCTCTTTGCAACAGGACCGGGTGGACTCCTAGTAATTTCTCCAGAAGGTAAAAAGCTTGCGACAATAAGACTTCCGGATCCAGTCACTAACTGCTGTTTTGACGAAAATGAGGAGTATCTTTATGTAACAGCGTTTGCCTATGTCGCTCGATTTAAGTTAAAAGGATAACGCTTCGAGCTTAAAGACCTAGCTACAAACTCTTTTTCCAAACCTGCAAGAGGAGTTTATCATCTCGGATCTTAGAAATGGTGAGCGGAAAAACTGTGTTTTGATTTATACTGATTTCGGGGCTCATCGGTTGAAAGGGCTCTCCCCCCGTGGAACTTCGAATTTCAAAGTTTCCCACAGGAAGGTTTTTCACGGTGACGCTGACCTCCTCAGCTTCTTTGTTATAAGAATTCACGGTCAGATCCACCGGAATGCACCCGAGTAATCCTGAACTGCTGTAACGAGAAACATAATCCCAGATCACTTGGGTAGCGAAAGACGGCCAAACATGTTCTCCGTTTTGGACACGGTAATGTGCAACATCATAGCAAGCTTCTCCTCTATTCCAAACAAAACGGGTTACCCCGGGAGCAAACTGGCTAGTCACAGGAGTTCCTTCACTTCCATTCTTTAAAACCCAGTGTTCACTGAGTTGGTTCATCGAAATGGAGTATTGGTTTCCATTATAAGGATTATAAAAATCATTCGTCCCATGGATTGAGAGTATTCCTACGCGATGATTACTATTACATTCCTCAAGGGTCCACTGCCACATGCTGGCTGCCACGGAGGATACTGCGGCAAAACGATCGCCAAGGTAACACGCCAGATCCCATACGAAATTCCCCCCTAGTGAAAAGCCACATGCATAAATCCTACTCGAATTTACGGCGTAATCCATTTCAAGAAAATCGATCATTGCTCCTGTAAAACCTACATCGTCAGTGCCATTGTCATACGGTCCTATGGTATTCCAATTAGATGAACCTTGCGGGTCCTTTTCATCACGGATTACTGCACCTTGGGGATAAACGACGATAAATCGTTGATCATCTGCAAGAGGACGAAAATCAGCCGTGAAGCGCATCATCCCGTCTGCTGAACCACCCCCTGAGTGAAAGCAGAAAAGCACAGGAAGCGATTCGGTATGAGTGAAATTCTTGGGTAAATACACAATGAATTGCCGATCAAGACCGCCTAAATTAAGTGTTTTGTTTAGAGTCTCCTGTCCCTGAACAATTCCCACACCAAAAATCAGCAATAAAAAGCAAAACAGGCTTCGAATGATTTTGATTAAGACTACTCCCATCTCTTCGAAAATTTAAGCTCCGTGAAAACATTGAAAAGCTAAAACTCAGATCTTTAAAATGAATGTGAATCGTATTTCGGCTCTCGCCTTGTCACTATCTGAATCATCAGAAAAAATATGACACTCTTTTATTATTTAACCCTCCTCCACTTCAGCCAACAAACCCACCACAACAAAAATCAATTCCTAATACCTTGAAAACAAAGTATAAAAAAAGTCGAAAATGAAATTACTTACAGAAGAACAATTAAGCGATTATGACCGTGATGGTTACATCGTGGTTCGCAATCTCTTTTCCAAAGACGAAATTGACTCACTTGGACATGCTGCCCGTAGCGATAACGAAATGGATAAATCATCCACTCAAAGAGACGACGGAGAAGGCAACGCAGTTCGCCTAGCTTTATGGAATCATCCAGGCGATGGAATCTACGGAATGTTTGCCCGCTGCCGTAAGATGGTTGATCGCGTTGAAGAAATACTCAAAGACGAGGCATACCATTACCATTCAAAAATGATATTAAAAGATGCGAAGGTGGGCGGAGCTTGGGCGTGGCATCAGGACTATGGATACTGGTATCAGAATGGCGTACTCTCCCCAAATCTATGCAGTGTTATGATAGCGGTGGACCAGGCAACGATTGAAAACGGATGTATGCAGGTCATTAAAGGATCCCATAAGTTGGGTAGGATTAACCATATTCTTTCAGGAGATCAAGCCGGGGCTGATATGGAACGGGTCGAAGAAGCAAAGAAGAGACTGGATCTCGTTCATGTCACAATGGACCCGGGCGATGCCTTATTTTTCCATTCCAACACATTACATGCTTCCGATGCCAATGAGTCTGATCATCCACGCTGGGCTATGATTTGCTGTTATAATGCGGCCTCTAATGATCCTTACAAGGATTCCCATCATCCCAGATACACCAAGTTGGAAAAGGTCGAAGATAATCGTATCCTTGCTATCGAAACTAACCATGCCAGCCGTATGCACACCGATTTTTCCGATCTTAATCGGGACGATACGAGTGCTAAAAGTCTGAAAAAAAGTCAATCACCATGAGACTGGCAATAGTCGGCGCTTCATTTCAAAGGGCCTGAACAAGCAAACTTCAAGGCCAAAACTCGGCTTAGGAGAGACGCTAATGAGAAGGGGGCAGCCTAATACAAGATAAATCCAATCACCGTTTCAATCCAAACGTGGCTTCAAAACCCTCCCGTCAAAAGGTAATTTTTTAGCACTAACCACAAGATGCGTTAGCGCTTTACTAGGTTTTATTTCGAGCCTCTTGCGACAGGAGATGAAAACAAGTAACGCGCCTTACGACATATCGGCTAATTTGGAAATATTATCGCTTCTCAGTAGACGCCCAAATCACCTTTATTGATGACTCTTGTCGCTGACCCTTAGCCGATTCCATGCTGGCGGTATAGTGTTGGAAGCGACGCAGTGGCAGTTGAAAGAAACCATTAGGGTCTGTTTTTCGGACCCAGTTGTAAGCATACTTGAGCCATTCGTTGCGATACTTCTCCGGCTGCTTCATAAACCAGCCGATTTCGTCCCATCCCCAGACATGGATCTTATCGGTCGGGCGGTATTCTCCCGGATGATCTGAACTGCCGAAATTGTCGAGTTCCACAATGTAGGGAAGAGCGTTACAAGACCAACCACTAGGAGCTCGTCCACCTTTGCTTCGACCATAAATCGAATCACTAAAACCCTTCTCCAGAACCGCTTGGTGAGGCTTGTCCTTGACTGATTTTGGCCTTGAGGGAAAGGAGTGAAAATCAAACATCAGTTCACCTTTGTGGACGATACCGCCACTTGGAGTATGAGCATCAGCAAGGACGAAGTGCCGCCGAGCGTGTTTCTTGGCATACTTACGAATACGTTTCATCATGTCTCGCCAGTGAGTGTGATCTCGGTCACGGTCATCCATAATTTCGACCTGACCAAAGTGAATGGCTTCTAGACCCATATCGATCCATCGCTTCCCCACATAGAAAAACCACATACGGGTCTCCAGACGACTCATGTCCGGAACCGAAGAGCCCTCAGCCCAGTGGTCGACGCGGCGACCGAGAGAATACAGCATATCACTATAACGAAAATTCCGCACTTCCGGCCTGAGGCCGAACTCTTTGAATACAGAGGCAGGAATCACGACATTGTCGACATCTCTGGTAACAATTTCGAAGATCGCCCCCTGAAGGATGATATCGGGATCCATAATATGAATACGTTTCACGAACGGCTTACCCTTCCTGACTAGAGCATCGATCCGCGATTCATTTCCCCACATCCAGATTACACGCCCAGCGAACTTCACGCCGGTATTGCTCATCATACGCAAATCGTCGTCTAAGGTGAAGTGAAGCAAAGAAGCAACGGTGGCACTCCGGGCGAGGTAATTTTCCAGGACTGAGCGGGAGATCTCACCATCGAAACAATAGTCGAGATTTTTGGTCGTCTGTAAGCTAGCCACTGTCTCGTTACTGGACAAAGGAACCGTGATAGAAAAGAAGAGCAGCGCCAGAATCACAGTTGGTATCGTAAGAGAAATCATGAGCCTTGATTTAATGCGCAATAAAAAGCGATAATTTTTATTCTCCCAAGAAAAGGCAAAGAAGCAACCTTCAAGGATCGAAAAACTGCTTCTGAAAAGCTTAAGAGCAAAACCCTTTCATGTGTTCGCTGTTACAGCCTCTCCCCTCTCAGCCCCACTCTAAAGACGACTACAAAGACTTAGGCCATCTTCCCGCAGCAGAGTTAGGGAGTCTCTTAAGAAAGCTTTGTATGCTCTTCCAGCTATTTAAAGCCCGCCGCCTTTCACTCGAAAGAAATCTTCTAGAATTCACCTTTTAAGATGGCCAAATTCCTAGACCCAAATAGCGAATGACGTAATTGGCTTGTCCAAGTCATACGATTATTTGCGAAGCGGAACGTATACATAATACTTCCTGGTGTTTCGGTAAGATAGATCTTTGCCCGATACTCATTCGGTTTAACCCAAGCGCCACTGGCACCAATTCGCCTCCTCATATTCTGTGTGTAGGGTAGGTGATCATTCAATTTGGAAGTGATGTGACTCTCAGTTCCTAGGTAAAGAGTTTCCATTCCATGATCCATTTCCATGGTAATACGGTGGTCCTTTCCATGGAGATAAAAAGAGACTGAGTTAACACCAGCTTCATTTTCAGAAACTTGAAATTTTCTTTGAGCGAGTTTTTCCGATACTGGAGACCATAATTCTCCCTCAACTAATGGGAGGCTTAAGCCATTCAATTTAAAAGCCAAAGACTGAAAGATCGTGGTGTCGAGCCCAATAGGATTTGGCGCCATGGCCGGCAAGAGGGTTTCCCATACAGCTTCCATTATCCCTCCCATATCATTCGTTCCCGATGTAATCGCCACCACCGTTTCATGCTCGGGAATAACGATGCAGAATTGTCCAAATGCACCATCCCCGCGGTAACAGTTATTTCGACAACGCCAAAATTGAAATCCATATCCCTGATCCCAATCATTATCGGGGTTACTCCCATTAGAAGTTTGTTTCGAGGTTGCCTCCCGCACCCAGTCTTCTGAAAGGATACGTTTTCCCTGCCACATCCCCTTCTGAAGGTAGAGCTGACCTAACTTCGCAATATCCTCAGTAGTAACCCTGAGCCCCCAACCGCCCGTATTGATTCCGTCTGGTGAGCGATCCCAATCAGGCTTCTTAATTCCCAATGGTTGAAAGAGACGTTTGTCCAGATAGTCCACCACCATTTCGCCTGTGACCGATTGTATAATCGCCGAGAGCATATAGGTAGCGGCGGAGTTGTATTGAAAATGAGTTCCTGGCTTGAACTCTATTTCCGAATGAAGAAAAGCCCTCACCCAATGAGATTCCGTATTGAAAAGTAGCGGTTCCTTGCGATGCCCAGTCGTCATTGTAAGTAAATCCCGAATGCGCATAGCCTTGAGCTGCCAACTTGGATCGGCTGGCGTATCATGTGGAAAAAATGAAATCACCGGATCATTAAGTGACAGCTGGCCCTCCTCAATCGCTAATCCAACGGCTGTAGAAGTGAAGCTCTTGCTCAGCGAATGCATGAGATGCGGCGTCGTTTCATCAAATGGTGCCCACCATCCTTGCGCGATCCGTTTGCCGCGACGAAGAATCATAAAGCTATGAACCGCATCAATATCTTTCTCCAGCCGTTCGATAAAAGACAAGATAGCAGCCGAGGGAACACCTTCGTTCTCGGGAGGACTAGACGGTAGCGAAACAGGATTCTGCGCAAGTGCTCCAGCACAAAATAGAATTCCAAAGAATGAGCTGAAAACCTTGAAAGAACCTACCGACTTCATTGATTAAAGAATCCCAAATTCTTTAAATAACAAAAGAGGTTTTTTCGAATCCTTGTAGACCCTTAATTTTCTCTTCCCTCATTCTCCCTCATCACTACCTTGAAGAAATGCGTTCCCTTCTCTCTAAGCTCGGCTTGGTTATACTCCCTTGCCTCTTTTCTTTCCTCGCCGAAGCACAGACCACTACCTTCCGAGTAGACATGTCGGTTCAAATCGCGATTGGCCGCTACGATCCGAGCAATGATCTACTTCTGGTCCGAGGACCCTTCAATACTTGGGGCGGCACCGACTTAACCGTTGTGGCTGGCAGTAACTTTATCTACGAAGCTGAGATTGATATCTTTGAGGCGGACGGAGCTCAGGTTGACTACAAGTTCTTTATCGGCAGTGCTACCTCCGGCGACATCTGGGAGGGCAACATTGGCACAGGCGAAAACGGTAATCGCAGGTTTAACTATCAGACTGGAGGACAAATCCTTGAGACCGTGTTCTTCGATGATCTAGATACCAATCCCGGCGGAGGAGTTCAGGTCACTTTTCAGGTCAATATGGCCCCACTTCTTCAAGACGGACTTTTTCTGCCTGAGTTTGATTGGTTGGAGGTGCGTGGTGCGTTCAATAGCTGGGCGGCCGGATTCGAACTTGAGCCCATATCAGAGGGATCGCCGATCTACTCCGGAACGACGACTATCAAATCCATCGCTCCCGGCGACAGCGTCGAATACAAATACGTCTATAACGATGATCAGTGGGAGAATGGAAGTAACCGGAAATTTATCCTAGCGGAGCAGGCCCTCCAGGTCCTTCCTATCCGCTACTTTAGCGATATTAGACCTGGTTCAAATCTCACCGAAGACACCAAGATCGTCATTTCAGTAAACATGAACAACGCTCTCGCCTTGAATGGGACGCCCTTTAATTTGGAAACGGATAGGGTCTACCTCAATGGTGAGTTTTCCGAATTCACCTGGTGGGAATGGTCATTTCCACCGGATGGGTTCGAACTCCTCGACGATGGAACTGCCGAATCAGGAGATGCCGTGGAGGGGGATGGAATCTACAGCATCAAATTCCAAGCCCTAGCCGGCCAACCTAAGAGAATAGAATACAAGTTCTCCATCAATGGCGAGGATAGCGAAGCCGATTTCCAGAATAATCACATCCGCTATATCCGTGAGACTGGAAATTATCCCCTGCCTGTGGACCAGTTCGGTAATATGGTGCACGAGCCCGAGGATTTATCCTCTGATCTAGGAGTAATTACCATTAATGGCCCCGTCGATGGCATGGTCACCTTAAGCTGGGAGAACACAGACGCGGTTCTACAACACTCGGAAAGTTTGGCCCCTAGTTCTTGGCAAAACATTCCCAACTCTCAAGGAGATCGCGAAATGGTGTTCTCGGCGACCGAGATTTCGAAAAACTACTTCAGATTAGCCACACCCTGATGTCCTAGCCTTTATCAGACCTGTGGGTGGTCCTTAAATGGATGCATGATTCCGAGGCTGATGCCACTTTCCCACCCTAAGGGGATTTCTAGCAAACCCTTTAATGTAGTATGGTAGGAAATTTTTAGCTGATTGATACCCCTTACGCAGGGATTTCGATTTAGTGGCACAAAGGGTTCTTTGACCTCCAGCTATTGAGAATAACTTACCGACTACTTCGTTACGATCTTAGCCAGTTGTCCGTCGCTGAAACCCAAGGCTTTCGCAACACCGCGCGCCATCATGACATTACCGTGAGGGTTCATATGGACCCCGTCGCCCGTGAGTTTTTTTCCTTTTGGCCGATCGGCAGGAGCGGTCTTCAAAGCTTCTTGCATATCTGCATTGAGGTCGGCGAGCAGGCACGTCTTTTGTTTCGCGAGTGCACGCAGAAAGTCGTTATAGGGAATAAGCTTCTGGTTCAGGTCGCCGCTCTGGTCCTCTTTGATCATCGTTGATGTGAGAATCAACACCCTAACGCCAGCTGCCTGAGCCTTATCGACTATCGCTGTCATGTTTTTTTTGTAGTCCTCGAGCTTCACCCCGTTTTTACCGTGCCAGACATCATTAACCCCGCAACTAAGAGTCATCCAGTCAGGCTTGTGCTGCAAAATATCTCTATCGACACGCTCGAGCATTTGGTTGGATTTGTGGCCCCCGATTCCTTTATAGATTGGCTTGGCGGTGATGCCCTCAGCCTTGAGGGCCTGAATAAAAAGATTACAATAGCCGCCTGAACGAGCGCCAGCAGCCGTAATGGAGTCACCGAGAAACCCGATGGTCTGACCATCTTTGATTTGAATCTCGCCAGCGTATGCAGCTGAAAAACTGAATGTTGCAGCGACGAGTAAGGCGGAGGGAATAGATCTTAGCTTCATACGTATAGTTTTATTTGATTTGATGGGTAATACAGCAAAATAGATCAGAAGTTTCTAGCCAAGACCACCGGGGGGAATTCCTAGACAACCCTTATCCGCGCAATCACGAAGGCCCCTCGCCCAGAACGAGCAGGAACCGCACGACTTCGCCAAGCGTCTTATCAAAACCCGGCCGACAGAGGAGTCTGAGCTATAACCTCTTGACCCTCAAGTTACGCACCCAAAACTTCTGGCCGTGATCCTGAATGGCGATCTTACCCGAATCCGCCAACTTTTTGTTCTTTGGTTTACTGGCCGCCAGATCCAGCTTATCCTGTACTGTTTTACCGTTCAAAACGACGCTCAATTTCCCCTTCTTCATTGTCACCACCATACGATTCCATTCACCGGCAGGCTTCGAGCCATTAGCCAGCGGGCCAGCAGTCTGGATCACTCCTCCAAGGTCATGCTGACCAAGCTTCTTCTTGCCGAAGCAATCAAGAATCTGAACCTCGAAGCCGTGAACAGTTGGGTCAGCCTCATCGTAAATCCTAAAATAGAGGCCTGAATTTCCACCATTCCCGTGCTTATACTCAAAGTCGAACACGAAGTCCTTGTAATCCTCCTTGAGCCACAAGTAAGAACCGTAACGCGACCAGCCCTTCTCGCCAGCCCTCGGCTCTAGGTAAAGTGATCCATCTTTCTGGATCTTCCAATTACCGGTAGTCTTGATCTTCGACAGGTCCTTTCCGTCAAAAACCGTCATGAACCCGTCCGCTGCGCGGGACAGGAGAGTGCAGACAAACAATAGGGCTAGGCTGGATGCTAAAATTCTCATAGGTGAGAGGTTTTATCACAAAAAGATACCCAATAAAACAATAACGTTCTGCCTTAAGCCCTTTATGCCCCAGCTCAGACACTCCAATCAATTTCCCCTGTGTAATACAGCAAGAGATTCTTTAGCTTTTAATAGGAATACTCTTGAACATTTTTGATGACGTCTAAGGAGTAATATTTACACCCCTTCTCAAGGCCCTATCATCTCGACAAATGAGTCACCGTTTTGCCCTTCAAATCCTTACAGCCGTTTCACCGTTTCTCACCGCGGTCTGTCTGCTTAAAAATGCCGAAGGCGCAGAGAAGAGACATCGCGCAGCCTATTATAAAGACGGCGAGATCCACGTAAACATCCTTGGCACTCCCGAAGTCAAACCAATCACCAAAGGGCACTGGGATTTCAAACCCTCTTGGTCAAAGACCGGAGACAAGCTCGTCTTCTTCCGGCGCCTTGTGAATACAAAAGAGGTCAGTAATTGGAAAACGGCAATCTGTATAATCAATGCGAATGGTACTGAGTTTCATCAGCTCACCGACGGAACGCATACCGATTTCAATCAGACATGGACCCGCGATGGAAGTAATACCCCAATCTGGAATCGTCGCACTTCCGGGAGTCAACGATATCGGGTTTTCGCTAGCAAAATTGGTGCAAAGCCTGGCGAGGAAATCGCCCTCACTCCGGAGGAGTTTAATACCTGGGCTTTCAGCTGTCTCAAAGATGGCCGAATCCTCGTCCGCGCAAATCCGCCAAAGCAAGGGCAAGGATACTACCTAATGTCTCCTCACCTTGATGGCATACCGAAATATGAACGTATTCAGTGCGAACTCGACAAAGGAGGCATCCTCGCTCGCATCAGTCTTTCCGTGGATGAAAAGCGAGTCTGTTTCGAATATCAGAAGGGATTTAAAAAATCCGTGCATGGTCGTACTCTTTATTTTGCTGACTTCAATGTAAGAAAACCCGCCATGACAAACTTCAAATCCTTCGCAAATGAGGAAGGAAAAAAGATCTGGTTTGCCTACCCGCGCTGGACACGCGACCAATCGGAAATCGTCTACCATGCAGGTCGAAAACTCTTCCTCTATACTACTGATAAAGGCACGACCAAACAGGTTTCCACTGACAATCAAGCCGACTACCGTTACCCCCATGGCGAAGCGACTCCGAAGTAAATTATTTCACTCCAAAAGCCTTCGCTAGATATTGGATATGGACCCGAAATTTCAGATCAACTCTAGTGATGGCATAACTCCAAAACTTTCTCGACCGCAAGCATTTGGACAGCTCTAAACACCTTCTTCTAAAACCAACATCCGGCCGCGAGATATTTTCATGAAGATAGTTCTTTCCTACTTAAGCAGACGATAGTGATCAGCTCTACTATGTAATAACCAAAGAGACGATTAGTCTCACTTCGATTGGTTTATTATTCGGTTTCAATAATCTGGATGCTTATGTTATTTGGCTTGCCCAAATGCGACTTCAACCCCTTCCCACCAAAAGCAATTTCTTAGCAGTCAGAATGAATAGGGCTCTCACCTTGTTTGTCTGTGGTCTGATTTTTTCCAGTTTCACAGGGTTGCTCCCCGGTCAGGAGGATTTGGGCGAAATTCAGAAAAGGAGCTACTCATTCAAGGAGGCTGGAAAGGATATCGAATACGCGCTTTATGTCCCTTCCGGCTATAAAAAGGCTAAGCCCGCGCCCCTCCTCGTCCTGCTGCACGGACTTGGGAGTAATCCCCAGCAGGTGATACGCTATCAGGGCATCACCGCTGAGGCAGAGAAAAGGGGCTATCTCGTTGTTGCTCCCTACGGTTACAATGAGAGAGGATGGTATGGTAGCCAGGGCAAGGGAAGCGGAGGTTTTCTTGGGGGGCGTGCCGGCGATCCGGAAAACCTCGGGGAGTTGAGTGAAAAAGATGTCCTCAACGTTCTGGGGATCGTGCGTAAGGAGTTTAATATTAATTCCGCCCGGATTTACCTCGCAGGGCACTCAATGGGCGGGGGAGGAACGATTCATCTGGGAGCGGCCTATTCTGATATTTGGGCAGCACTTGTTCCAATGTCACCAGCCTATATGGGTAGTCACGATATCCTTGAGAAGATTATAGCGCCGATGATGGTCGTCACTGGTGATAAGGATACCACCGTTCCTGTTCAGATGATCCGTCCTTTCGCCCGGAAGATGAAAGAGACGAATGCCAAGCATGTTTACAAGGAGATCGCCGGAGGCAACCATGGAACGACGTTTTACCGGAACCCCGAATTGATGACTGAGATTTTCGATTTCCTGGATGGTTCCAGCCTGCAGGTTGAAGAAGGTGATGAATTGCCGCAAGAGCCGCTGAGGACCTTTACCAATAAGTCTGGCAGAAAGATAGAAGCCAGGATCGTCAGTAGCGAGGGCGCAAAGGTAACTATTGCGCGCAAAGACGGGAAACTCTTCACCATTGCTTTAAGTTCGCTCAGCGAGGCCGATCAGAACTACATTCAAACTTGGATTGCAGAGTCGGCGACTGAGCCCTGAGGGCGATCTTGCAGGGGCAAGATTCTGAGTAAGGAGATTTATTCAGATTTTCGGTTGGCCTCGTCATAATTGATCACCCGCTACGATCACAACAAGATTACCAGGAACCAATGCCCTCCAACGAAGAAATTACTTTCGCCCAAATTCTGTGGGATTTTCATAAGATTGATCACCCTCTAGAAAAAGCGGACTTAATTTTAGGTTTGGGAAGTTATGACCTCCGTGTCGCGGATCACTGCGCAAAACTTGCTCTCGAAGGCTTTGCGCCCCGAATTCTTTTCAGCGGTTCTCAAGGGAATTTCACCCGCGGTAAGTGGCCAAAATCTGAAGCCGAAATGTTTGCAGATCGAGCGATCGAAGCGGGAGTCTCGCCAGACGGTATTCTCATCGAATCAGAAGCCACTAACACCGGCGAAAATGTCCGCTTCGCGCGTCGATTGCTTGACGCAAAGGGAATTGAAGTTTCATCCGTCATTCTTGTCTCCAAGCCAAACATGAACCGTCGTGGTTGGGCCACAATGCAACAATGGTGGCCGGAGGCACGCGTCATCTGCAGCCACCCCAAGACACATTTCCTCCACAATCCTGCTGACGGGCACACACCTGAAGATATCATCCACGAGATCGTTGGAGACCTGCAGCGAATTATAGAATATCCGAAGTGCAATTTTCAGACCACTCAGGAAATTCCACTTCAGGTTTCCAAGGCCTACAAAAAACTAGCTGGACTTGGATACACGGGACATATGCTGAAGCCGTAGAGAATTCCCCACCCCTTTTGGTATTTCAGCCGGATCCCCCCTTTCACTACTCTCGCCTTCAATCAACTCATCCTAAACCCCTCGCTAATTCAATAAGTCTTAGCAGCAATTTGGGGCGTAGGTTTAGCTTTAGTTTAATTAGAGCATCAAAACTGCGAGAAGAATCTCTCATCAAAGAAGACCTTCCAGAGTCATAGTCCCTTATGACACGGGCCATTGAGCATCCCTTTCTCCCCCCGATCCATCATCGACTGAACAAAGGCCTGCAAGCCCTCCTCCCAGAAGTAAATTCCTAACAGTAGAGTCTTCTCGCCGCCGCGCATATCCCCACATAGACTGTTAGCTGGATTGACTGACATAGAGTCTGTAGGGGTGAATCTTCTCAGCAATATTTTTGGTTTCATTGTTAATCTTGGGCTGGCTGGTGTGCGTTGCCTGGTTTGCCGGGAGCCTCCTAGCTTACTGCCTGCTGGGCAGGCCGATGTGGGAGGTAGTGATCGTGGACATAGCAGCCAGCGGTGTTTTTATCTGCTTTTGCGTTTCGGTTCATCGCAGGAGGTCGTCGCGGGACGACGCGCGGAAACTTCTAAGTAACGCCAACCGAGAGCATCTCGCACTCAGAACAGCCACCGGTCCGATCGAGGCCGCAGGATGGAAATGGCGTAAGCGGTGCTCGGCGTTCACCGGCCGCTTAAAGGACTTGAGTTCCGCCCTCCGCGAGAGCGAGTCCCTGCTATGGAGATCACTCACATATTGTACGATCGTGGTCACATTCATGGTCCTCGCTTTCCTTGTTCTGATGATTCCGATGGCAATGCTGGGCGCGACGTGGGAGTTCTGGAAGGCATGGACCAGTGGCAGCGAATGGATTCGCTCATCTGGCGTGATAATCGCGGTCATCCCTATTTACTTGGGCCTAGCATGCGTGGCGGTCCAGTTCGTATCATCGGTGACCAGCCCGGATAAACCGGAGCCTAGGAAGTAAGGCGCTACGGGCGAAGCTCGATGTCCGGCTATAGGCTAAGTCCCGCGACTAGGACACCGAGGCATCACTGGAGAAGACATCCCCCTCCCCCCACTCCAGCCAAAGAACATCTTCAATCTTTTCTTAGTAAAGTTTTTTTCCACCGGTTAAATTTCCTCCAGTGTTTCGCGTTGTTCCATACTAATGCCAACAAGAAGGTGCTTGTTACCAGTGCTGCTATTATAAAAAGCCAAATCTCCACTTGCTCCTTCCAATTTGACGGCGTCATTTCGACAGCGAAGGCCAAATAATTCAGGCCAAAAATTATAGCTGTCACAACCGCTCCAAAAAGGACTGGCGAGGTTGGTTTCCATGTATCTGAGCCACATTCATTACAAGTATACATCGCTCTAGTTTTACCAGAACTCGCCTCTTTCAGATGATACTCCGTATGATCCTCACAAACCGGGCACCATGGTATTTTGGGATTTGCTATTTTAGCTTTTGTTATAAAACTTCGCACTAATTTAAACACTTATAGCTAGAAATAATTCAAACCACCACACCAATTCTCCCCCTCCATTCCGTTCTAAAGCCAGCTTCAAAGCCCGCCCGCCAAAAGCAATTTCCTAGCAGCCAGCCAGTTCTTTTAGAAACCAGCGGAACAGCCCAGAAAAACTCCTCCTCCGGCTGCACCTCAAACATTATCTCAACTTCCCAGAATCTGGTTCTTGTCAACGTTCCTGCCCTTACCTAAAAATATCCTATGTATTTGCGCTCCCGATACACCATTTACCTTTTGCTCATTTTCACAATTAATCCGAGTATCCTTATGGCCCAAAAATTCGTTGCCAATTACGATGAGGAAAAAATACCCGCCCACACCCTACCTAACCCGCTCTCGCCAGGCGGGAAAAATGTAACATCCCGAGCCGATTGGGAGTCGCATGGTCGCGAAACCACTCTGGAATTTTTTAACGATCACGTTTACGGCAAAATCCCGAAAGGATTCCAGCCGAAAATGACCTGGAAAATAGAACACGAAGACCCGACAGCCCTGGGAGGCATCGCGATCCGCCGGCAGTATCTCGTGACTTTTGAAAACAAGATTAAAGCCCGTTTGCTTGTTTATATTCCGCGAGACGCCAAAGGACCTGTTCCGGGTTTTCTCGGTCTCAATTTCCGGGGGAATCAACTTGTCGAGACCGACCCGGCAATCATCATGGAAAAGGGTTATGTGATCGGAGGAAAAAACTACGTGAAAAATAACCGCTCGGTTGAGTCGTCAAGGGGCACCGGTGCCGAACGTTGGCCAGCCAAGCTCATCGTTAGCCGTGGATACGCACTCGCTACTGCCTGCTGCTCAAACTTCGATCCTGACTTCCACGACGGCTTTAAAAATGGACTACATTCGCTCGACCAAAAACCTAGGAATGAAAAAAGCTGGGGCACCATTACCGCCTGGTCCTACGGTATGAGCCGGATGCTCGACGTGCTCACAGAGATTAAGGAAATCGACGGCTCGCGAATTTCGACGATGGGTCACTCCCGACTCGGGAAAACTGCCCTCTGGGCCGCCGCCACCGACCCACGCTTCGCCATGGCCATATCTAACAATTCAGGCTGTGGAGGAGCAGCCCTCAGTATGCGTGCTTATGGCGAAACGGTTCAGCGCATCAACGGCAACTTCCCGCACTGGTTCAACGACACCTTTAAAAAATACAACAAAAATGAAGCTGCACTGCCCATCGACCAGCATCAGCTCATCGCTCTGGTTGCCCCTCGTCCGATCTATGTCGCGAGCGCCACCCAGGATCAATGGGCGGACCCTACAGGAGAATTCCTCGCCCTCAAGCACGCCGTTCCCGTCTACGAGCTCTACCAAGAAACCCCCTTCGGAGATACTACATCACATCCCAAACCAGGAAAAAGTACTGGCAACCTCATGCGCTACCACATTCGCGAGGGAAAACACAACATCACTCCCGAGGATTGGAAACACTACCTCGACTTCGCTGACCGCTGGCTTGCCAAACCGTAAAAAACGCCAGCAGTCATCGCCTCCTCAATCCTCGTTAATTTCGGTCCAAAGGCGATACCACGGGAAATCCAAAATGCCTCAAGGTGACTGCCCAGGAGTTTTCTTTTGGCCACTAATGAGAAGTCTGATACCTGTTGGGCTATGAAAAATTCGTTGCCAGTTTTATTGTTCTGCTTTTTGTTGTCCTCTTGTGGAGAAGAAAAAACAAGAAAAGGGCGCGCTGAAGCGGGAAACGCAGAAGCTCCAATCATAAAAGACTCTGAGGCGATGATTCGCAAAATACTATGTCTTCATGGTGGAGGCGGGGATGCGAAAACCTTTCAGGCAGATCCAGGAATCACAGATCTCAGAAATGCCCTCGGGGATGACTATGAATTTGTCTTCGCTCAAGCTCAAGATAACGGCTTGTGGATGCGTGACCCTCCAAGAGGAAAAAGTAACCCAACCACCGATCCTGAATGGGCATCAAAATCTGTCGGTATTTTAAATAAAATTGTGACCGAACAGGGACCATTTTACGGCATCTTGGGTTACTCACAGGGTGCTGCATTTATACCCGTCTACCTCGCCCAAATTCCAGAAGGCACATTTCAAATAGCGGTAATGTTTGGCGGATATCTGCCAACCACACATCAAGGACTAATTAGTAGAATTAAAACCAAATCCCCTTTTGAAGATATTCCCGCATTAGTCTGGATGGGCGGGCAAGACTGGATTGCCAATGAAAATCTAGCCTCACCATTTATTAAGCCTACCGTGTTGCGGAGCTCAAAGGCTGGCCACATTATACCCTTACGCTCTGACCCCACTTTTACCCGAGTCGTTCAAAAAATAAAAAGCGATTCGTGAGCGGAAAATTGGTTACCCTCCCTTCACCCGTCCACTCCAGCCAAAAGGCGGCTTTAAAGCCCTCCCGCTGAAAGAAATTTCCTCACAATCAGCCGGGATTAAACCATCTAAAAGCAGGGGCGCCACCACCCACAGTCTAAGAAATGAATACAGAAGACATTACGCCCCGAAAGGATCCTCATGAAAACAGTGACATAAAGCACAAACTTCTCGTCGCAGTCATAGGTTGGGGCTTCAAGATTTCCTTTGGGGTGATCTGGATCCCATGTTGGCTGCTCTACAAACTTGTCTACATTGCAATTCCCGCGGGTCTTGTGGCAGGTGCGGTAGCCACCAAGATGGGGCATGGAAAACTAGTTCATGATTCAATATTGCCCTTTTTTTTGTTAACCGGGCTCGGGCTCTTTTTGCGCTTTTACATCTATGCGATCAACCTCAGGACCGTAGAGGAGATTTGGGATGACTATGCCATCGGAGAAGATGGTCTCACAGAAGACGAGAGGCGCAAGCAAGACACGAAAAAAGATGTAAAGAAGCTTTTGGAGAAGAAATGGTTTAAGTGGGTTAGCCGCAGCTTTACTGTCATTTGGTTATTCATGGGGTATTTGAGTTTTCATTTTTCGGAGGGAGGTATTATAACGACAGGATCTCAAGGATATTGGATTACTGTAGTTTGGGGCATCGGAATGTTTCCAATGATTTTGATTGTGGGACTCATAACTTACCCTTCTCAAGGCGACTCATGAGGAAGTTCCAGTCGCAATAAAGGTCTCATGAATAAAAGGAGGATTATATGGGAACGTGTTGAATTAATAATGAGGATAATTGCTATTATTTTTTGTGTGTCATTGTTTGTAGTTTTTTGTGGAGCGATGGGTTTAAAAATAGGTGGTCAAATTGCCGCTGCCATAGCTGGATTGTCAGCCCTCGCAATCATGGTTACTGGGATAGTAGTAATATTCAAACAGCACAAAGAGGAAAGTGAGGTGGGGGAAAAGAATAAAACCAAAGTAGCGAAGTTGTTTCGTAAATCCGCTGAACAAGGATACGTTTCTCCCCAATTCAACTTGGGTGTCATGTATGAGACTTGGCAAGGAGTCCCGAAAGATAAAGCTGGAGCTACAAAGTAGATTCGCAAGGCCGCTGAACAAGGAAACGAAGACGCAAAGACGTGGCTTGGGATGAACACCAAGGAGAACGGAGAGTAAGGCCAACTACAATGCCCCAATTACCCGTTTCAAACTACCAAGTTGAATACCAGCCATCCTTTGGCTCATGGCTGCTAACTGGCCCGGCAGGAGCGAAGAGTCATCTCAGATATGTGTGACTCTTGCCGAGATAGCCCATCCCGCTCTATTGATTCATTGCGCTCAGCCCGCAAGATGCCATTCAGTTTAAAACTGATGGATGATAGTAACACTACTCGTCCAACCGTATTTCAAACGCTTCTCCACAAACTATCGAACAAAAAACTACCTGATCTTGAATAGCGTATATAGACAAGTTTTAAGATTTGATCTCGTTCCTAATGATTGTAATTAACTTTTCAAAAAAGCATAACTAATGAGCCTTCCTTATCCCAGACGAGATCTCTACGCATTCGTTTGGGCCAATTTTGTATTTTTCGCAACATATTTGATGCGAGGAGCTAACGGCTTCGAGCTTTTTTT
>Ga0257126_1000753_pt1 | contig 25343 bp, 22 predicted proteins | sample SI060_120mmetaG_FD_190151 | JGI IMG/M metagenome (GOLD analysis project Ga0257126, IMG submission 190151) | Marine microbial communities from Saanich Inlet, British Columbia, Canada - SI060_120m | ecosystem: Environmental > Aquatic > Marine > Inlet | place: Canada: British Columbia | collected... | reverse complement strand
CCGATGGCGAAGTACTGATTTCAGAGCAGGGCGAGCTGATTCGAATCGATGCGGCACCTGAAGCCGTTTCAGAAGTACACGCCGAGGGTTCCCGACTGGCCGAAGCGGCATATCATCTTGGTAACCGCCATCTCGCCGTGGAAGTCGGCGAAAACTGGCTGCGCTACCAGCAAGATCACGTCATTGACGAGATGATTCATTCACTGGGATTACACCCAATTCATCTCGATGCACCCTTTCATCCACTTTCCGGTGCCTATTCTTCATCTTCACACCGCGGTCATCACCACCATGACTAGTTTGGCAACCATTAACTTACTAAGGCTAGTAAGCCCAGCTCTGCCTATCGGAGCTTTTGCTTACTCGCAAGGATTGGAAGCCGCGATAGAGGCTGGTCACATCAGCTCGAGACAGGATACTGAGGAATGGCTTGAAGCCATTTTTCAGCGAACCATTTGCCAATTAGATTTGCCTATTATCAAGAGGATATTTGAGGCTTATGAAGCTGAAGAATTCCAAGAAGTTCAATACTGGAATCAATTTGTTCTCGCCAGCCGAGAGACCTTTGAACTACACAAAGAAGAACGCGACATTGGGAACGCGTTAGGACGGTTGCTCAGGGACCTCGGGGAACCTAATCCCGTCGCAGGTTCCCAGCCGGGTTACGTCTGTCAGTTTGCTTGGGCGGGTGTGGCCTGGGACATTCCATTAACAGACCTTGTGAGCGGCTTCGCCTATTCGTGGTTTGAAAATCAAATCGCTGCAGCGACCAAGCTTGTACCACTGGGACAAACGGATGCCCAGCGTACTCTTGCAGAACTTTGCAAACTCATCCCTCACGCAAACGTGGATCTTTTAGATCACGAGCTTAATCAATCACTACCAGGTCTTGCTGCCATGTCTAGCCGACATGAAGTTCAATCGGCCAGGTTATTCAGATCATAGGAGTCAACTTTGAAGAAACCCCCTTTAAGACTTGGCATTGGCGGACCGGTGGGTTCTGGAAAGACCGCGTTAGTTAGGGCGCTTTGCTATCACCTCAGAAACAAACTTAACATCGCGGTGATTACCAACGATATATACACCCGTGAAGATGCCGACTTCTTGCTTCGCCATGAAGCTCTAGAACCTAATCGCATTGTTGGCGTGGAAACCGGCGGTTGTCCGCACACAGCGATTCGGGAGGATGCGTCAATCAATCTCAACGCAGTAGATGAGTTAAACGAGAGATTTGATGATCTTGATATGATCATCATCGAAAGTGGCGGAGACAACCTCGCAGCCACGTTTAGCCCAGAACTCTCAGATCTCACCCTTTATGTTATCGATGTCTCTGCTGGAGATAAGATTCCGCGAAAAGGTGGACCGGGTATCACCAAATCGGACCTACTCATCATCAACAAGATCGATCTTGCGCCACTAGTAGGTGCAGACCTGGATGTCATGGACCGCGATGCAAAGAAAATGCGCGGCGAGCGACCTTTCTTTTTCAGCAATCTAAAAAACGATACTGGTTTAGAGCAGATCGCTAGTTTCATCATCGACCAGGGCATGCTTAGCCCCAGATTGTAGCCCGTCAGCACTAGATGGACGTCTGCCCTGATTGAATAAGAGACACTTTTTCCTCATCGTTGACCCAATGAGCATTGATGATGACGAAAAGAAAATCGAACAATAGCAGCGCCGAGAAAACGGTTAGAGACATCCGCTAAGCAACCCAGCGCCAATACCACGCTGAAGAGAAAATCCGCATTGTGTTGGAAGGCCTTCGCGGTGAAGAAAGCATCGCGGAACTGTGGCGTCGAGAAGGCATCACCACCAACCTGTATTACAGTTGGAGCAAAGACTCCCTGGAAGCCGGTAAGAAGCGTCTTGCTTTGAACACGACCCGTGAAGCAACTTCCGATGAGGTCAAAGTCCCCTGCCCGACCGGCACCAAGGCAGTCGTTGGCCAATTAAAGGATCAACACTCCTCTGAGCCCTAAAGCAGATCGAAAAGATCTCGAGAGTAGATAAAGTAACAAGAGTTCCTATACGTTAGGTGCCTTCATCGTCAAACCCGTAGTACGAGCGAACCTCAGGGTACTTTGAGAGGCCAGGCTCAAAAACCTCTATCAGTACGTTGTCTGGTGCACCCAGCATAAAGTAACCGCCCCCATTTCCGAATTCCCGGATGGGATTAGGAATGTGTAAGCCTTCTGATTTCATTCGATCATATAGCTCTAATAAGCCCACTACTTGCATGCCTAGGTGATGTACGGCGTTTTTGCCGGAGGCTCTAGGTGGCTGATCATAAAAATGGATTGCTCCAACACCAATCTTCATGAAAATGTTACGAGCGCCAGCAGTATCTCCATCCCATACCACTCGGCCGTGAAACCAATGCCGGTAGAATTCCACCGCTGCATCCAGATCAGATGCGAAGAGGTGAGTGTGCTGCATGTGGTATCTCTCATCACTTCCGTATGGATAAATCCAATCTTCTGAGTCCGATTCAGTCATGCTTAAATCCTTCTGTTGGAAAGATCTGCGGTGTTTGGCACATAACACCCAGTTAAGCGGCGTAACCACGACTTCAACTGCATGTTAGGTGCTGCCGTTACGAACAAATACCTCATCTATCAGCTTATACATTCGAATGAGGTTTTTGAATAGTCGTATCGTCCTTCATGAATGCGACTACCTACTTCGATAAGGATTGCTAGCTTGTCACGGGCCTGCTGAAGAAAAACCGAACTTTATTGAATAAAAACGGGGATTTAGGTCTTTGCAGGAAGTGTTGGGACGAGGAAGTGGTAGCTATGGAAGTCGAAAAACCATCTACATGCCGCCGTAGACTTAGGCTATTTAAGATTAACCAGCTTTTATACCCCTATAAATACCCCTATAAATACCCCCATACTTCAATGAACAGGCAGTCCCCCGCGCGCGTACTAGGTTCTGGCGTCCACTAAATTGAAGATAGCAACCTTCGCTAACCTATCACGACGGGTTTGCTGATGCTCAATGTTGCCCCCTATGCTTTGACATCTGCATGGGCGAAAGTCGCGGCGAGCAAAGCCATGAGTAGAAAATGTCAGAAGATACCCCCTTGCCAATTCAATTTAGATTCCAATTGATCTCTTAAGTTGAACATCAACCCAACTGCGATGGAAAGTCACCGGGGAAATCATTTGAAGTATGACGATTAGGCCAGAGAAACTGGAGGGTGCAACGAGCAATTAGCCAACGCCCGTTTACCTTCTGGTACTCGTCATCGTAGACCCCCAAGTAGATAAACGGATTTTCATCGGCCGATTTCTCCGTCACAGGTTCAAACAAATAGGCTCTGCCTCTGGCGGTGTCAGGGCTTGTCAGCTCCACCAAATGATCGCATGTGCCGTGCATCGCATAAAAGTTATCGAGATCTTTCTCTACCGCATGATAGTTCTTTCTGATCACATCGCGCCCAGACCATGAGCCAAAGGGGCCAAATTCACACACCGCATCTTCCGTAAAGATATTGGCGAGATCATCGAGCCGCTTGGCATCCATTAAATGTGTGTAGAGCAACCTAGTGCGCTTAATCTCCTCAATTTCTAACAATTCGCGTAGCTTCAGGATTTCCTGCTCAGTTAAGCTCGACATGATCGATACTCTGTTGTGGATTCACTGAAAGAATAAACAAGATCAGGTACAAAAAGCGAACGGCAATACCATCTGCGACACACTGCTATTCAGCTGTTAGATAATGTTTTCGAGTATAGGCACCATTAACGCCCTTTTTAGTGAAATCAGCAAATAAGACTTGATCCCTACAGACCATTTTCTACAGCAAAATTGGAGGTTAGGCCGGAGGCTACAATGCTTTTGATGAAGTTTTAAGATGTAAAAAAGCCCGCTGCATAGCGGGCTTTTTTTGGCTTCAAAAACTGGGATAGTCCGCCGCATTCGTGAGGGATACCTAGTAGAATTACAAAAAATAGCTGGTTACACCAGAACCACCATCGCCGCGAGTATTGCGCGCAGCGGATTCCCCCACCCTCATCTGCCAGGCAATCCCAAATAAAACGCCAGACCCACCGAGCATACCGACAATCTGGTTTGCGCAGCCTATCGTTCAAGAATTTTCCCAGTAAAACTCAACTAAACAATTTTCTGAAAAACACATACCCATCGAACAATGCGTTGATAACACTAGTGGCGAAATCACTGCGCCTATTCTCCAGATATTCTTCATAACTTTGCACATAATCAGGATTTCCGGGCACGACAATGTGCCCCTGTGCAAATCCATGACCTGCATCGTGGGCATCACCCATTAAAATCTCATGACCAAGCACATTATCTGTCGCCACCAATTGAAACCTTTCCAAAGTTTTTGGACGGGTGATTGCATCTTCATATGCTTGTTGCAGCTCGGCTTTAACAGCACTATCTCCATTGCGATAGAGGTTGGCTATCGCCCAGGCAAAGTGCCAAACGGCATGATTCCAATCGATCGCAGTGAAGGGCTCGGCCTGGTAAAGCTTGTCGATATTATCTTGATATAAACCGGCGATCGTTCTCGCAATATCTGGCGTGATCACTTGATCGCGCAGCGCCCAAATGGTCAGCTCTGCTGTGGCGATGTCTCTAGTTAATTCTTCCGTTGCAATCTTTAAGGTCTCGTCGAAGTCTATACCGTCAATAAGTACAGCCTGTTGATTATTAATATGCAGATAAGGCAATGCCTTCGTTGCGCATTCGGGGTTGACGCGCCCTGGCGAGGCCACTTTATTTTTTCCATAAAGGTTTTCATCTGACAATATCGGCAACCCGGTGTAACACCAGTTCGATAGTTGGTCGTTGTCGCTACTGTTAAGTGAGTTAGGCTCAAGCTGCCAGCCGCGAAAATCGGTTGCCGGCCCCGGGCGATAGGCTTGATAGACTACCCGATCGACTAAAACACCATTACAATTCAACGCTACTTGATCGGGGCCAGTGGATAACTGAAAATCATCGGCTGAAAATTGATAAGCCAAGTTGGTTAAAGCGGCAGGCTGATTGACCTCTTCACTCTTACCGCTACCGATAACTGCATAGCTGTTTGGTTGGATGATTAAAGATCGATCGAATGTTAGTTCGTCGTTTTGATCGTCGGTCAGGGTGCAACCGTTCAGATCGACAGCGGCTTCGGTACTATTATAAAACTCTATCCAATCGACATCTGCCTCAGACACATTGGGCATCAGTTCGCTAATAACAATGCTGCCGGGTAGCGGATGTTGCGCAGCTGAAGCGCTTGAAACGGAATGCCCGACACCACAGGCCACTACGATACAGACCATGGACCAGATTGATCTCAGGTTAGTTGGTTTATTATTCAATTTTTTGCTCCAGTTCAGTTGCCACGCGACACAAATTCGATGCTTAAAATGGCTGTGCCCTAGGCGCTGAGTAGCTGATTCCGACAATGCAGTTATTATAGGTATAATATAATACGGGAGGCAGATAGTCGAGAGGAGGAAGTTCAGTATGGCCCATCACGTCGCGTACGTTTGGCTTTGAGACTGTTTTACAAAACATCATTTTGAATCGTTACGGATTAGTATTACTTACGAACGCAGCTACCTCCCATTCTCATTTTAATCCGGTCCCCTACCCTGACCCATTTTTATAGTGATGGCTATTCAACCATCACTGTTTACAGAGGGCAGAGGGCAGAGGGCAGTGGCGGTGAGTTTTCAAATCACAAAATACGAGGAGACGAAGAAGGTCCTTACTACTGGATTGCACTAGCAATGCGGGATCTTGCAGCGGAGTACGGTAAGCCTGTTCTGCTGATCAATGGTGACTTCCATGAGTTCATTATCGACTCGCCATTTTCCGTTAGCCAGGGTGAAACAGGTTACCAAAGTACAACAATATCACCCGGTTGCAGGTCTATGGCGCACCAGAATTGAAGGCTGTAAAAGTAGGCGTTGATGTAACAAAACTCTGGGTCTTCTCTTTTAGCCCACTTTACTAATTAGGCTGTTCTGGTTCGCTTGCCTAGAACTTGCTGCCATGGAAAAGAATTGAATGATCTCAGTCGGGAATCTGTAGCGTTTGTAAATATTTGATATTGTCATCGTTTGATTATTGCCGAATGGCAGTTAAGTTGGCAGTACCTATTTTCTAGAGCACTTGCGCACTTGCGCACTTGCGCACTTGCGCACTCAAGGCATGCAGGTCGGGCACTTGTGTTTCGACGGTGGACATGGAGCTCACATGGTCGACGGATCTGTTATCCGGTCGGGCTCGTGCGCTCGCAAGACCTTGAACACTTCCTTGATCGCGCCCGTGGCGCGCGCGTCGCCGACCACAGCCTGCCCCATGCGGTTCATCATGAACGCGATCGTCATACGGGCATCGAGGTCGACAAGGACGAGCGAGCCTCCCCAGCCACCCCAGAAGCACGTTCGTGGATTGGGGCCGAAGGGCACGAGCGCAGAAGTAAGTCCGTATCCAATGCCGAATCGTATCGGCATCATCGGAGAACCGGAGCCGTTTGTCTGCTCCTCGAACACGCGGTTCGCGATCTCTGCGGACAGGAATCGCTTCCCATCGACCTCTCCTTCGCACGCGAGTATGGCGAGTAGGCGCGCCATGCCGCGAGCGTTGGCGTGACCATTGGCCGAAGGGATCTCGGCACGGCGCCACGCCTCGTCCCAAGCCTGCTCGGCTCTCATCAGTGGGTTAGTCATCGTCCGTGCGGTGATGCTCTCCGGAGGGAGGATGGACAGGTCTCGCGTGATAGTTGGTGGAATGACGGGAGCAACGAGTGAGTCCAACGACTGGTCGAGGCCGATGTGCACTTCGGCACCGAGCGGCCCTGCGAGCTCGTCGGCGAGGAACGCTCCAATTGTTTGACCCGACACTCGACGGACCAACTCGCCGAGCAGGTAGCCCCGCGTCAGCGCGTGATAGTGCGATGCGGTTCCCGGTTCCCACCAAGGCTCCTGCGCCGCCAGTAGCGACGTCGCTTTGTCCCAGTCGTAGAGATCATCGTTCGACATCGGCTCGGTCCATCCCGAGAGGCCAGAAGAATGCGCCATCACGTGCCGAACGAGTACCGCGTCCTTCCCAGCAGCCGCGAACTCGGGCCAGTACCTGGCCATCGGTGCGTCGAGGTTAATCTCGCCGCGGGACGCCAGCGCGAGGACGGAGAGCGCAGTCGCGTTCTTGGTCGACGACCACACGTTGGTCAGCGTGTCTCGCTCCCAGGGCGTCCCGAGGTCGATGTTCGCGACACCGGCCCACAGATCGACGACGAGTTGTCCGTCGAGGGTCACTGCGAGGGACGCTCCGTCGTCCAGGTCGTTGATGAAGTTGTTGGCGAAGACCGACCGAATCGTTTCGAATCGAGGATCGCAGTCGCCGTGAATCGTGACGGATGAAGTTGTCATGTCGGTATCCTTCGCTGAATGCCCGCCGCGCTCCTCGCGACGTAGCTGCGATTGTCGATGTAGTCGAAGATCCGCTCGACGGCCCGAGGACGACTCAACAGTGGCGACGTCGAGTCGTTTACGATCGCGGTTGTTGAGGTCATGGGCTGACTCCCGGTATGTGTGACAGTGGCCGGGATCAGAGCCCCATGAGCTCTTCGAAGTTCCTGGAGTAGAAGCGGTCTAGTTCCTCGCTCGTGGCCCCGGCGGCGTCGAGGCTGCGTTGGAAGGCGCCGAACGGATCGCGACCGCCCTCGGGGTGGGGGTAGTCTGTGTTGAACATCAGGATCTCGGGTCCGACGTTCTTGAGGACCCAGCCGCTATCTTCCATGTGGAGCGGTGCGACCCGGACCTGCCGGCGGAAGAACTCTGACGGTTTCATGGACAGGTTCTGCAGCGTGACGTCGAACCTGCCGAGGGCGCTGGACCCGATGTCGAGGTTCATGAGTGTGGCCGGGACCCAGTTTGACCCGAGCTCGATGATGCCGATCATCAACTTCGGGAACTTCTCGAGGACACCGAAGTAGATCATAGCGGTGAGCCAGCGCTCGATCGAGTGGTGCAGGACCGGGAGGTCGTGGGGCTTGGTCGACTCGACGTTGGAGATGGGGTTGTTCAGCTCACGCTTTTCGCCGGTCTCCATGTAGACTGCGGTGAACTGCTTGCCGCTACCGATGTGCAAGGTGATCGGAACGCCTGCCTCCTCGAGCAGCGCCCAGATCGGGTGGTAGTCGACGTGTGCCGGTGAGCGACCGTTGATTGCGTCGGTCGGGATCATGAACGCCTTGATGCCGCGTTCGATGTCTCGCTTGGCGCTCTCGAGGGTGGTGGTGGGATCGTCGAAGGGGAGGAAACCGACGCCCAACAGGCGGTCGTCCGCGCCGCAGAAATCGACCATGCCGCGGTTCAGGGCTTCGGCGGCCCCGTAGCGGACGTCGAGGTCCTTGGTGCGCACGCGACCGAGGTTGACGCCGGGGAAGACGAGCTGGCTGGAGATGCCAACGATGTCGAGGGACTCCACGCGCTCGGTGCTGTCGTAGGCACCGAATGCCGTCCACTGCGTCATCCTCTCGCGATGTCCATAGAGGTCTTGCTTCATCGCTTCGGTGACGTCGGCGTGCTCACCGGCGACGCGCTGTGCGCCGCGCTCGACGAGCTTCTTGAAGAGTGGGAGGTCACTGCCAAGGATGCCCTTGGAGGTGTTCTCGAGGACATGCGAGCTGGCGTAGTTCTCGAACCACCCGGGAGGCTCCACGATGTGGCTGTCCGCATCGCGGATCACTCGGTCGGTGACGTGCGGGCTGGTCATGGTCATATGGAATCTCCTGTCTGATTGCCGAAATCGGCACGAGGTACTATTATATGCACTATATAATAAAATTCAATCGGGGAGTGGAGACAAAATCAAGGACAGGCAAAGCAAATCTCGCACGTCACATAATGCTCTGTAAGGTACTGTCAAATTAACGGTACTGCCAAATTAACTATTCAAGGGTCCGACAATTCATCCAGGATTGATCTAAATCATCGCTGCATTTTTCCAAGACGAAAAGGAACGCAACCTGAGATAACGATAAGTTTCTGCAGATACCAAATGACGTCCTAAAATGAACAAGTTGTATACAACAGCGTGTGTATTCAAGAAGCGCTGGGCTTGTTTCATTGATTTGAATTCCGATGTGTCGGACCAACGATGACCCGCTCTCTTACCCTGGTCGGTTGATGCGACAACTCAGCTCGATTGTTGGCGTACTTCTCCATGCAATGAATCGAGTCTGGTATCAATTCTCGATGAGCAACACCATAACTTCTAAGCTTATCCGTCACAATTTTCCGTGGTTCACCTTTGTGTTTCTTCAGCAGTCTATCGAAGAATCGCTTTGCGGCCTTCGCATCTCGCCTGTCTTGAAGAAACACATCGACGATCTCACCATCCTGATCTACTGCTCGCCAGAGATACCGTTGTTTGCCATCAATCTTGATAAAAACCTCATCAATGAAAAATGTATCACCATATCCTTGGTGTTTTTTCCGCAACCTGCGGCATATTTAGATCCAAACTTATTGCACCATAGACGAATTGATTCATGAGTAACCATGATTCCGCGTTGAGCGAGTAAATCTTCAATGAATGGTCCGGCACACCGACGTTGACTTCGCTTGAACCGAAAATACAGCCATACTGCATATTGAATGATTTGGGGGGCCACCTAGTCCGGGAATCTGTATCGTTTGTACATATTTGATATTGTCATCGTTTGATTATTGCCGAATGGCAGTTAAGTTGGCAGTACCTCCAATTGTTAGGGTTTAGCCAAAAACAGCAATAACTCTCGAGCCATTTAGCTCTGCAACTAAATTTTTTGGCTTACACCTGAACCGACAAAAGTGGGTCAAGACTCTGTTTGCTTTGATGTTTTTCTTTCAGCAGCGCTTGAATTTCCGCATGCTTTTTCCGCGTCAGGTTGTATTTCATATAGAAGACAATGGCAATGCAGCCAGGGATTATTGCAATGGGGCCTTCGACTAGGCCCAGATAGAAAATGGTTTCCTCTGGGACCGAGCCTGGTTCTGCTCCGACGGGGAAATTGATAACATCTATAGCAATACCAGCCAACAGGTGACCGATGCCTGATGATGCTTTTCCAAAAAATGACCTTGCTGCATAAAAGACCCCTTCCTGACGTAGACCCGTAGATAATTCTTGCTCGTCTGCAATATCGGCCAGTGCAGACATTGCACTGATAATTCCAATGAGAACAGCACTGATGCTAACCACGTGAAAGGCGAGCAGGCAGGGCAACAATAGCGGGGAATCATTCTCCGGAAACAGACCAAGCATGCGTAAGATCACGGGTGACGTCACGGAAATTATCGTTACCACCAGGGCACCAACTAACACCGGTTTTTTATCAAATCGTTCGTGAAGCCTTGCGGTGGCGACAAAACCAACGATAGATGACAGCACACCAAACAGTACTAGATAACGAATCTGTGATGGTAGTAACTCCCAAAAATAGGTGTTCATATGCAGTCCAATGGTTTCACGGATACCCACTGTGGCACTTAGTAGCACCAGCCCGCCCAATAACGCTAGGTAGTTTCTATTTGAAAAAACTGACAGACAGTCCTTCAACAGCGCCTTTAGTGAAATTCTTGGCAGATCTAGAGGCGGCACTGGTAATCGTGGGATAACCTGCATGGTAAACACAGTTGACGCGACCATAATCAGGCCACCAACCAATGCGGCTGAGATGGCTAAGGTATAATAGGCATCTCGATTCAACATGCCGTTTTCAAATTCAGGTGTGGCGGCAAAGAAAAATCCATAAGCGACAAAGGCAAAACCAAATCCACCGATTACCCCAAGCAGAGTATTGATACTCATCACACGGGTCCGCTCTGTGAAATCGGCTGAAAGCTCCGCCCCCAAGGCAAGATGAGGCACATGAAACAACGTCATGCTTGAGCGCATCAAGACTGTCAGCACCGTTAACCAGAGAAACAAACCAAAAGATTCCAGGCTCTCAGGCGGCGAATAAATAAAGAACAGACACAGCATGACAGGCAACGGGGCAGCAAGCATAAAAGGGTGACGCCGGCCAAGCTTTGCACGCCATCGATCTGATATTGACCCTACAAGCGGATCCGTCACTGCGTCAAAAAACAAGGCAATGGTTATAGCAAGACCAGCCAGCGTGCCTGGTACACCCATAATATTGGTGTAAAAGAAAAAGTTAAATGCATTAAAGGCAACGCCAATTATCGACTCCGCCGCTGCGCCAATACCGTAGATAAATTTTAAACTTAATGGCACCTTACTTGGATAAGCACTACTGCTAACACTTTCACTATTTGACATCTAATTCCCGACTACGGTTACTTGAAGATTGACTTGGTGGTCTGAGTACTTGTGGCGCAATCGGTAATGACACCCAACTGGACTGTTAGAGGCGTTCTTTGAGATTGTACCAGGCCTGTGTATTTCTCCGTCACAAACACTATAAAGGTCTTTCAATTTTTCAACTTCTTAAGATTCTTTGGGAAAAACAATGGAGAAGAAGTTCCAAAAAAAAACCGGTCCACAAGGACCGGCTTTTTTCTATATCAAATCCTTATCTCTTACAATTGATAAGCAATACCAAGCTTAATCATTCGACCAAAAGGATTATGCGTGAAAGCATCATACCCCAGATCAACTGACGCCACTGGTGGGTCTTCGTCAGTTATATTAATAAGAGATAGAGACAGCGTCAGATCCTCAATCATGTTACTTATATAATGCACATCGTGTGTCACCTGTTTATCAATCTCTGCGAATTTCGGCAGTCCGGGACGTACATCCTCATAAGAATCCACATATCGCAGGTTGTAGTTAAATCGATGCGAGTCATAGGTCCATTTAACTGACAGACTACCTTTGAACTCAGGCTTAGGTGTGAACGGATCACCATCGTTTAGCTTGCCAACAAAATCACCACCTGGGGCGAGTGTAAGACCTTCCAGACTGGTGAAGTCGTCAGACTTGTACTCGAGCACATAAGTACCCTCCAAACCAAGTTCCAGATCACCGCCAGCAACATCACTAAATGTATAGTTAGCCGCAACATCAACACCTGAAGTTTGAATGTTAGAACCATTGATTATATTGGCATCAACTCGCTGCAAACCCGCCGCAGGAATACCTTCCGGTGTGATGCGAGCACGTAAAGAATCGCAGTTGCTGGTGCCAACACCTGCACCCCCATCCTGACAGCCACTGGCACTATAAGCGCTAATAATCTGCGCCGCACTTTCCGTCTGGAAAGAATCTTCAAAGTCAAAAGACCAGTAATCAATAGAGCTGTAAAAATCTCCGGTTGCCCATATGGCACCAAAATTCAATGCAACAGCCGTCTCTGCTTCCAAGTTTGGATTACCGTTAATATCAACTGCCTTAAACGCCAGAGCAGCGGGAATAAATGTTAACGTTGTGCTGGTTCCCCCCAGGAAGCTCTGAGGAGGGCCACGGAACGTTGTAGAGGCAGAACCCCTCAACTTGAATGTCTCACTAAGCTCCCAGCTATAGGCAATTTTTGGATCAACAGTACTTCCACCATTATCACCATAATCCTCATAACGTAGAGCAAACTGGACATTCAAACTATCGGTGACTGGCAGAGCAAATTCTGCAAACACACCATAAATATCACGACTGGTACTCTCTAGTTCCGTTGCGGCCAAAAATGCTAATCTGCCGGCACCAGATGCACCACAATCTAATGTGGCAACATGTCCAAGAGTAACCGAAACCGGATCAACAAAGGGGCACGGGTTAATCGCCCGGTTAGCAATATCAGCCAATGATGAGTCGTAACTTTCAGAGCGGGTCTGTACGCCTGCCGCCCAGCCAATATTGCCGCCACCAAGTTCAAAAGTCGATTCGCCGTTGAATATCAGATCTAGAACCAATAATTCATTCACTGCACCAGCCTGGGTTCGAGCGGTTAACCAGTTAATCAGAGAGTCAGAATTTGCGACCGCTGCGTTGTACTGTGGATTGACTGCGCCGGATACTGCTGAGGTCTGAATTGCATTAGAGAACGGATTATAATATTCACATCCATTAGCACCTCGCGTCCCCAGGTTTGCTGCCGCGTCGCAGTTTGGTCCACCAAGCCCATCCAATGCCAATGCCATACGTTCAATAAACATGTCACTGCCGCTTGATGTCCGGTCCCGTTCTGACCAGCTCAAGCTTGCATCAAAACTGATGCCATTTGCGAACTCACCTTCAAATCCGCCCGAGATACGTTTTGTCTCCGTTTGTCGAACGCCCTGTTCGGGTTGGCCATTTCGTCCTGCAACACCCAACATACGGAAATTAACAAAGGCGCCCTGAGCTGCTGCAGGGAACGGCCCAACATCGTTAAAGAAACCAGGATTTTGCGCCTTAAAGTCAATTAGGCCGGGGTGTGACGCAGAGACAAATCGATCAGGACCAAATAACGACTGCGGCGGATAAGAAGGCGAAGTTTTCCAAGCAGGGATATCCATGTCCGCCCACAGGGCTTCAAAGTGAAAGGACAAAGTATCACTAATATCAACATTAACTTCGGTAAAGATTTTGATGGTTTCCTGTTCTTCAATCAAATTATCGAAGAAGGTATATTGAAATCGGCAGGTACCGCCATCCTGAAACCCACCTAACAAATTACAGTTGGGGTCAGCCTGGCCGCCACCAAGCAAATTGCCGGGAAAAGCAGGGCCAAAGGCAGGAAAAATTGAACCAGGGTTACCGATGCCAGACCAACCCGCCTGAGGGTTGTCAGCATAACTCTGCAGCGCCCAATCACGCTCTTTTATAGGTAATTCATCCCGTGTTTCATATTCAGCAGAAATCGAAAAATGTACATTGTCCATGGAGCGACCAAAAATAGCGCTAAATGAATTATCACCGTCTGAATCAGAAATGTTCTGATGGGACGCACGTAACTCAATTCCCTCAAATTTATCGCGAGTAATGAAGTTCACCACCCCACCAATGGCATCGGAGCCGTATAGTGCAGCAGCGCCATCTTTGAGCAATTCTACTCGACTGATGGCAATGGAAGGCATCACACTAATGTCGACACCTACAACTTCTGTTGCCACATGGCGTTTGGTATTGAGCAAAACTAACGTTCTAGCCGCCCCCAATCCGCGAAGATTGACAGTACTCACACCCTCGTTGCCCGCCTGAAATTGGTTGGTCTCGCCAAGGTTTCCTGAGGCGACACCGAGATTTCGGACCATTTCGAGTATTGTTGGATTACCAACATCTTCCAGGTCTTCACGAGTCAATACATCAACGGGCAAAGCCGAGTCTTCAGGTGTCCCCTTAATAAATGATCCTGTGACAACAACTTCTTCCATTGTCACTTCGGCTGCTGTAAGGGTTGCTACAGGCAGACTGGCTATTGACAAGAACATTGCTGCCCTGCCAAACCATCTTCGTGGCTTAAATTGATACATCAGTTACCTCTGAGGTTAAAAATTATTATTATAGACTAACGCTACTAACTGCTAGTAAAGTAAATGTATAATAGCGGCTGGGAGCATGCAATAGCCATTGGCTCCTTTTTTGCTTAGAGGTGCTGCACTAAGTTTTGGTGAAATGCACAATCACCTTATCGGAATGGCCAAAAGCCAGGTGCTGGTTAGCCTTGCAGGACAGGGCCTCTTGAATCAGATATGTAAATGGAAACAGGTTCTCTCCCGACTATCTCGCCAAGATCAGTGGTCTTGTTGTCTATAAGATTGAGGATACGCTCAATAATTTGCTGATTATCTAGAAGAGTAGGCATGCTGCCTCTTGGTGTGTTGGCCGGTGGGCACGCGTTATCAAAATTTCAAATTATGTACTCATAAAAATGGTCAACAGAGCTGCATATGCGATGACCTTAGAAAAATTGTTTCAGCATTTTTATTTTTAGTATAGTATTTATATAATAGTAAACATAAACCCGCAAGGAGTAGATAATGAGTACCCAGCAATCACACCGCGAAGGCAGAATCATCCACGACGCCGATAGTCACATCATCGAATATCCTGGCTGGCTGGAGAGCTATTGCAGCGACTACGTTAAAACCAACCTGAATCCCAGCAGAATGACGGTGGACAATCCAATATTTAAGCGAATCATAGATCAGGCCGATAAGCGTCTGGCAGGCAATGATCCGGAGCTGACAGAAACGTTGAAAGCGAACATCTTTGGTGCGCGAGAAAAGCTCAATATGTGGGCAGCGTTCGGCGCGACAAAGAAGGAAGAAAGAAGCGAATCGCTCGATATAATGGGAATTAGCTCGCAGTTGGTCTTTCCCAGCATCGCCATGGCCCGCTTTTCGCGCACTGACATGGATGTAATGTATGGCGGCGCTGACGCACTCAATCGCGGTATGGCGGACTTTTGCGCAGACGATCCCCGCTTACTGGCAGTGGGCCATGTGCCCCTGAACGATCCAGAGCGCGCGCAGGAGTGCCTTAAAAAAGCGCTGAAGTTGGGCATTCGAACAATCTGGGTAATAGCAGACTCCGTCGAAGACCGCTCCCCTGCTCACATAGACTACGACCCTCTCTGGGCAATTATGGAAGAAGCCGGCGTGGCGGTTACGCTGCACATCGGTAGCGGCGTAAACATGCCACCCAAGTACATGAATACCGGTGAAGAACGTGACCTGAAAGGAAACCCATTCAATATAGAAAGCACCAAGGCACATGACATACCTGTTTTGCACCACGCTGTAGAGCGCTGGCTAACCTGTATGATCTACCATGGTGTTCTGGAGCGCTTCCCGCGTCTGAAGGTCGGCATCATAGAACTGGGCGCCAATTGGCTTCCCACCACGCTAGCTAATTTGGACATTGGCCGTTTTCATCTTGGGAAGTTTGACGCCAGTCTGGACAAACTCTCTTTAAAGCCATCAGAGTATATTCACCGACAAGTTCGCGTCGCTCCCCTGCATTTTGAAAATACCGGCTGGATTTTACGGAATGTTGGCAAAGATATTCTGATGTTCAACACCGACTACCCGCACCCCGAGGGTGGCAGCGACCCCTTCGGTGACTATGAACGCAGCCTCGACGCCGTAGATGCCACACCACAGGAATTGGATAATTTCTACAGTAAGAACTATGAGGATTACCTGGGCTTGTAGCACTGGTGCAGCAATCCATCGCGCGGCAAGCCGGAAGTGGTTGCCGCGTGAATTTACAGTCAGTTTTTGAAGGCCTCTACACCCTTCAAAATAAAGCTGACCGTATCCTCCACCATCTTTTTCCGGCTACCGCCATAACTGGCAAAGTGTCTGCCGGCTGCTTGAGAAGCGCCGGATGCCAGAGCGATAAGATGACCAGCCTGCGAGGGTGTCAGGTGGTACATCTCTTCCACAGAGTTCACCAAAAGCTGCCCAGTGCTGCGTAAATTGGCTTTCTGTTTATCTTTGGTCACTTCGCGTACTTCCGGCTGCGCACCCAAAATATGGGTAATTCCGCCCAGAGATAACTCGGTGAAATTGAGGTTTACGAACAGTCTCACGAGATCCTCAAAACTTTCTGCTTTAGAGATCTGCTCGTAAACATTACTTGTGTACCGCGCATACTCTCTAACCCAGAGTTCCTGCAACATCTTCAGCCGCGTATCAAAATATTTGTACACCAACGGATTGCTTACCCCTGCTTCAGCTGCCAGCGCCTCCATGGTAAAACCAGAAATGCCCTGACGCTGGATCAAATCTCTGGCACTGTCCAGAAGTTGGTTTCGGCGGTCTTCCGGCGACAGGCGGGTGCGTTTCTTGCCACTCATAAACGCATTTCCTTATTCATTGCGAGCTGACGATACACTAAAGAGGATTAGTCCAAATCCCGGCACAGCGTACTACCGTTACCCTAGAGCTTACAACCTTTGCACCCATGATCAATTACCTATTCACCCCGTTGACAATGCCATGCATCAATCACTATTATATATTTTATATATTAATGGCTTGATTCCTACATAGGCGACGTTAGACAACAACCGAACCGTACACGAAGCAGGCATCCTTCGAGATCAACCACAGCGTGATGGTCTGCGTACTCTTATACAGGGCAGCCAGCAGCAAGGAAAATTTATCACGATGAAGACCTTCACTAAACTTGCGTTACTTATCATCACCCTTGCTCTTGGGATGGCCACCTGGTTCGTCACATCATGGCAGAGTGATCAGGTCGATAGAATAATGGCTATGATGGATGTCGATAGAAACGGCATGCTTCAAACCGAAGAAGCCTCGCCGTTGATGCGCTTGCGATTCAGCGAGCTCGATAGTGACGGCGACGGTAGTATGGGTCGCAGCGAGATCGCTGCGTATTTACGAGTTTCGATCTTCAACGTAACACTACGCAAATGGCGCGCGCGCGGGCTGCCTGTATATCCCGATAACGTCCAGAGAGAGTCTCTGCAGGTTGCGCTGGATGAAATGGTGGAGGTTCTCGAGTTGCCTGGTGCCGTGATGCTAGTGGGCAGAAATGGCGTTGAGAGGATGCGGGTTACATCTGGCGAGTTTGATGCCAATACGGTTGTGTCGGTTGCGTCAGCCAGCAAATGGGTTAGCTCTGCCGTGTTGATGCGATTGGTTGAGCAGGGTGTTCTCAGCCTAGATGCGCCGCTGAAAAGTTATATGCCCGAACTAACCGGACACTGGGCAAACACAACATTGCGACAGTTGTTGAGCCACTCGAGCGGAGCTGGCCGGGGCCATGCCATTGAAAACCCTCCGAGCATGCCCTACCGGGAACACTTTGAGCAGCTGATTCAAATACCAGTGAACAATGCACCGGGAGTTGAGTTTTCCTATGGCGGTATATCGATGCAGATCGCGGGTTATGCTGCGGAGCAGGCATCCGGTAAACGCTGGTCGCAACTCTTTGATGAGTTGGTCGCAACGCCCTCGGGAATGGAACAGAGTGTGTACGGCCATCCGTTTTGGCACAGTCCGGGCACCGAGGTTCATTCGCCGAATCTTGCGGGTGGCCTGTATACTTCCGGCCAGGACTATTTCAACTTTCTAACAGCACTGCTTCCCGATGCAATGGGGCACCGCTTGCTGACTGAAGAAAGCATCGGACAAATGGAGAGCGACCAGACTTCTACATTAGTTCATGAATTTCGCGCGCCAGGCGTAATGGGAGATTGGTCTTACGGGCTTGGCCTGTGGTGCGAATCCCCGATTGAGGGGCGCTGCACGTACATAAACAGCGCAGGCGCGTTTGGCACATTCCCCTGGGTTGATCGAGCATCAGGCACTTATGGCGTGTTGGTTACTGTGGGTTCTATAGCTGAGGTTCTGCCCTTTGCAGCGAATATGCGTCGCCTGGCGATTGAACTGGAGCGTTAGCGGGAGACTGCCAAATAAATTCGCGTAAACGAGACCAATAGAGACCAATAGTGGCGCCGTCTGGAGAGTTGTATGAGTAATGATATTGATACAAGAGCATTTAGACGTGCATTGGGCAACTTTGCCACCGGCGTCACCGTTATTACGGCACAAAATCCCCAGGGACAAAAAGTTGGGATAACGGCAAACAGCTTTAATTCTGTGTCGCTGGACCCGCCTCTTGTGCTGTGGAGCCTGGCAAAAGATTCAGGCAGTTTCAATGTATTTGAATCCGCCAGCCACTTTGCCATCAACATATTGGCATCGGATCAAATAGAACTCTCCAATCATTTTTCACGCTACCAAAAAGACAAATTCGCAGCAGTAGATTGGGAGGCCGGTGTCGGTGATTGCCTACTACTGCCGGACTGCGCCGGGAGATTCCAGTGTGAATCTTATGAAAGAATCGATGCTGGGGATCACTGGGTATTTCTGGGTAAGGTGGTTGCGTTCGATGATTTGGGCCGCGCTCCGCTGTGCTATCACCAAGGCTCTTATTCGATAGTTTCAGCCCACCCTGGATTGGACAAAAAGGAGGATCAAATTTCTCCCTCGCCCATGCCCGGGGGGCGGCTTCGTGAAAACGTGTACTTTCTCATGCTCAGAGCGTTGAACCTTTATCAGAGCTCCTATCTGCCCAAGCAAGAAGCACTCGGCACTAGCATAAGCGAAGCGCGGGCGATTATTCTCCTCAGTGATAGCCCTGAATTATTTGCAGACGGAATTCCACAATTCGCTAATGCCCCGCAATCAGAAGTAATTGAAATATTGAAAAACCTTAGTGATCGTGGGTGGCTGGTGCAGGCGGGCAATGGCTACACCCTAACAGACAAGGGACAGATTAAAGCTGAACAATTGTGGGCACTAGCAGACACACACGAAGGCATAATTTTCAAAGATTTGAGCGATGCAGAAATGACTAGCTACAAACACATCCTGCGCAATGTCGGCAGCTAAAGTTACCAAGAAACATCAGGTGGAAAGGAATAATGGCTAGTACGGGCACCCAGACACTTCCTGATAATGGTGGTGGATCAATCGATGATCTCAACTTTACCCGAGTTCTGCAGATTTTCCTGCGTACTTGGCCATTCATCAAACCACTGACTCGACATCTCGTTTACTTTGTCGTGTGTTCGGCACTGGTCTTTCTGTTTACCACCATTCTTGGCTTTATCATTATCGGCTTGGTGAATGGCGGCATCATCGCTGGTAAACCCCTTGGGCTTTTCCATGCCGGTATTTATGGTCTCGACCCGGCAGTCTTCGTCGACGTAGAGGAACTATCTGCAGATGCTCGCCGTCAGTTACCTTGGCTCGCGATGGGGTCAACCATTCCGCTGCTTGGGGTGGTGATTGTCACTGGCATGCTCCTTTTCCAGTACAGTATCTGGATTTTTCAGTCCATCAACCAACTAATGCGCGTGCGCCTTATCGATCAGCTGCAAATGCAATCCTTGGCATACCATAGTCAGGCACAAACGGGCGATGCGATCTACCGAATCTATCAGGACAGCGCGATGGTCACGTCGATCATACGCTCTATTTTCTTAGACCCCTTGATGTTCTTGGGGCGCTACCTGTTTGGCCTTGCCGTCGTCGCGGCATTCAGCCCTTGGTTGGCCCTTATTCTTGGCATCACAATTATTCCGGCACTATTTCTCGGTCGTTACTTCTCATCACGGCTGCGGGTTGCTTTCCGTCGCTCTCGCGAGCGCAACAGTCGGCTCACCTCCTGGATCCAAGAGAGCATGGTGGGTATACGCATCATCAAAGCTACCGGCAACGAAAGCCAACGGGAAGCTGCATTTCAACGCCAGTCAAAGGAAGCTTTCTCGGCAGCATTCGAAGCGCGCGTCATGTTGACTGCCATGGGGATCCTTGCATTCGCACTTGTCGGTCTAACGGTTATCGCGACTCAATCGATTGCAGCGCTCTATGCCAATGTGGAAGCGGATACCTATGCTCGGAACCTGCTACTTGGGTTTGGTTTTGCTGCTTGGAACCTTGGTTCGTTCACCGCTGCGTCAACTCGGGTTAATGACGGCGTAGGCTCCCTTGAATCGCTCATTACCATCTGGGGGCGCGCCCAGGACATGGCAGTTGGTTTAAACCGCGTGTTCGAAATTCTTGATCTTGAACCGGAAATAATGGATGCCCCGGACGCCACTGACCTTGAAAGCATCGGCGACGGAGTGGCATTTCAAAACGTGACGTTCGGCTACGACCGCTTACGCCCCGTCCTATCAGATATCAATATGACATCTTCGATCGGTCACATCACTGCGATTGTTGGTGCTACCGGTACGGGGAAGTCGACGCTCATGTCCTTGCTGCTCAGGCTTGCTGACCCCCAAAGCGGCATCGTCACCGTGGGCGGCAGGGACATTCGTACCATCACGCTCGCGTCACTACGAAGGCAGATATCCATTGCCACACAGGAGAACATCTTGTTTACCGCTTCCGTACTGGAGAACATCCGCTACGCAGTGCCGGAAGCCGACCAGGAGAGTGTGATCAAAGCCGCCAAGATCGCCTGCGCTGATGAGTTCATCGATCAGTTATCACAAGGGTATGATACCCCCCTCGGTGAACGCGCGACCAAACTGTCAACCGGACAGCGCCAACGTATTGTCATCGCCCGTGCACTGGTGAAGGACTCACCTATCCTGATACTCGACGAACCCACCGCGGCGCTAGATGCTGAAACGGAACTACGGGTAATGGATAACTTGCGACAATGGGGTGAGTCCCGGTGTGTATTTCTGATCACGCATCGACTATCCACCATTCGCCAAGCACACAATGTGATGTACCTGCGCGACGGCCGGGTCGCCGCTTTCGGACCCCACGATCAGTTGATCCAAGACAACACCAACTACCGATCATTTGTTGAAGCCGAAACCGGGATGTCCATGGAGATACAGCCTTGAGCGAAAAGCAAATCACCACCGGCGAGATATTAAACTTAATCGGCCGCTCATTAAAATTTGTCTGGCCGTACTGGCCCCAGATCCTAATCAAGTTGATCCTCAGCTTTATCGGAATTGCGATCATTCTGTTCCTGCCCTGGCCCCTGAAGTTTCTAATCGATTATGTGGTCATGGGACTGCCGGTTGGTTCCTCACCAACGCCTATCCCACCTTATATACAACCTTTTGTTGAATTGATGGTTGGCATGACACCACTTGAAATCGTCTGGATAGTTATCGCCGTGTGTTTGCTTGGTATAGTTCTAATTGGCTCATTCGGAATCGGCATCTCCCGTGACACCGCCGATGGCAATCTGGCGCAAGGACTCGACACCGCTACTCAGAGCGAAAACCTAGCGAATGAATCCAGCAGCAGGGTCAGTGGTCTGCTTGGTCTGTTTGAATACCGATTTCAACTGAAGACCACCCATAGCTTTAACCATCAGCTACGGAGTTTAGTTTTTCACCGTTTATTGGCACTACCGATGACCCGGTTCAGTGACGAAAGCGTAGGCGATGCTGTGTATCGAGTGATGTATGACACACCCGCAATCTCCAAGATATGTTATGACATTCTAGTGGTACCAATTTGCAACCTCTTCCTTATCGCGGTCGTCATTTGGACCATGCAATATAGCTTCTCTGCAGTGCCGTCTCTGGTGCTGCTTGCATGGCTTGCAGCACCCATGGTACTCATCTCCTCGTTCCTGATGACTGGCGTTGCCCGTCGCAGGTCACTCGCCAGCCGCGAGGCCGGTGCCGATACCACCGCAACCGTCGAAGAAGGTATGAGCAATATACTCGCAGTGCAGAGCCTTGGTGCGCACGACCGACAGCGTGATGAGTTTGATCGCGACAGCAAAGAGTCGTTCAGCAAGTACCGGTCCTATGTTTGGATGAATGTCATGCTGGTCGGCCTACAAGCGACGATCGCTTGCGGCCTAATGATTTACGTCTTCTTCGATATCGCCGAGGCAATCATTGCAGGACAGATGACGCCGGGAGATTTCGGAATTCTGTGGACCTATTTTGGTCAGTTGCTTCTCACCACAGTCGCGCTCGGCGCACTGTGGTTCAAACTACAAGACAATCTCGTTGGTATGCGCCGAGTGTTTCAGATCATAGATCAGCAAACTGACCATGAACGCCACGGACATGAGACTTTAGAAACAGTGCGTGACGGACTCAGCATTGACCAGGCGAGCTACACCTATCCAGACGGAACGCTTGCACTGCGCAATATAAACCTAGAAGCCCGGGTGGGTGAGATGGTTGCCCTTGTCGGTGCGACCGGCTCCGGTAAAACGACCTTATCCTATCTGATTCCAGCGTTTATTCAGCCAACAGAGGGCCGCGTCTTACTCGATGGCATCGACACTCGCACGCTGGCAGTGGACAACCTTCGCGATCTCGTTAGCTTTGTTTTTCAGGAACCGGCGGTCTTTGACGACACCGTCGCGAACAACATTCGACTCGGTAACCCAGATGCCAGTGACGCAGAGCTGGAATCTGCCGCGGCAACTGCCGGTGCGTTGCCATTTATTCGCAATCTCCCTGAGGGATTCGACACACGCCTCGGGCGCAACGGAGACACTCTATCAGTCGGGCAGAAACAACGCCTCGCAATTGCCCGTGGGTTGGTCAGCAGGTCACCAGTGCTGGTGCTTGACGAGCCAACCGCTGCGCTGGATCCGGAGACGGAAAATGCTCTCGTACAGGCGTTGAAAGCTGAACGTGAAAAACGCGTCCTGATTGTGATCGCCCATCGCCTCAGTACCATTCGTACGGCAGACCGGATCTGTGTTGTTGATGGTGGACAGATTGTCGAATCAGGCAGTCATGAGGAACTGATGCAAAACCCAGCAGGTGCTTACCGGCGATTTGTCGAGCTTCAGTTGTCCTAAAATCTCAGTTAATAATTCTGCCCGACTCAATAAGAGATTCGACCTGGCCGAAGCCCAGTAATACTAAGTTCAAACCAACAAAGGAGCACACCTTGACCACAGTAGAAGTCATTGAAACAGTCAACTCAAACGCACAATCAGTCTGGGATATCCTCGGAGACTTTGGTGGCATTAAGGTTGGCGGCCCTATCAAAGCATTTACGCTAGAGGGTGAAGGCGTTGGCGCCGTACGGACCATCACAATGGGCAGAGCCAACATTGTGGAACGCTTGGAAGAATTTGACGCAGCCGCTATGGCATTAAAATATACCATCATCAACGAGGACTCCCCCCTACCCGTCAGCAACTACGCTGCAACGATTAAGGTGACGAGCAATGGTGAAAGCGCCTGCACCGTAGAGTGGATCGGCACTTTCGAACCGAAGGGAGCACCGGCTTTTTTTGCATCCAAAGCCGTACGCGGAATCTATACCGGCGGTATCGCGCGGGCAAGAAAGGCAACAGGCGGATAACGTCTATCCAGCATCGTTAAATAGTGGTGCTAGAATCGCCGCCAGATTATCAACAGTTTTATGGCGGCTTAATCTACCTAAGGCATTGTGGAGCGCTCGCTTCTCGAAGAGCTGGGGTCAGAGTCGTTACACTGACCCCAAAACTCACACTGACCCCAAAACTCAGTAATGGCAACTCGTTAGCAGTGGTTGAGATGGTCCATTACATTAGTACCATCAGCCGTGTTGTTCACGCATGGAGCTGCGTTGTTTTCTAGTTATCGGTTAAGAATTTTCCTAGTAAAACTCAACTAAACAATTTTCTAAAAAACACATACACATCGAACAATGCATCGATAACACTAGTAGCGAAATCACTGCGCCTATTCTCCAGATACTCTTCATAACTTTGCACATAATCAGGATTTCCGGGCACGACAATGTGCCCTGTGCAAATCCATGACCTAGGCCATCTACGCTAGGGGACGAATTGACCTCAATGGTTGGGCCGATATCGATCACGGCTAACCTGACCTACGCAACGGCAAACAACATGAGCTCTGCCCGGTATACCCAGCCAATACTTAAGATAGTGACAATCGTCAGGGGCCGCTGAGCGTGGGCGAACAAAGATTTGGCCCACAAGATACTGAGTAAAATTGAAGTCAGAGTAAATTGACAGGATATACCGACAAAACATGGCTGGTTACCTAGCCCCCATGATTAGACCCCAAAACTACGCGCCAAAATTAGGTGCTCGTTCTAACCTCACGAAACGGCACGGATTTATCAACCTCTGGCTCTTTGGGTAACCCTAAGACACGTTCGCCAATGATGTTTCATTGTACCTGATCTGTACCGCCGCCGATCGATGTGGAGTACGCATTTAAACTTAAGAAATTCGCATCTTCGGCACGCGGATATTGCTCACCCTCAAACAAACTTTGCGCACCGGCGATTTTGGTTCTGAGCCTGCCTTCTTCGTGAAGGATTCGAGACATCGCGAGCTTACCCAAACTCATAATCGGTGATGAGGTGCCTTGGGCAAGGTCCGCTTTGGCTCTGGCTGTGTTTAATGCATTGAGCCGCTTGTACGCGAGATACTGTGCGAGTTCTTGGCGCTGCTGCTGCTCGTCGATTTTTCCTGCTTCTTTTGCCAAGGCAATAAGCGGCTCTTCGAGTTGGGCAGAGCGGCTCAAGCGTGTATTTGATATCGATATTTCTGTCTGCCCGCTGTGCGGCGGCACGCTGCGGGTGATCGCAGATGTCACCGACCCGGAAGCGATCCGGACCATTCTGGCGCATCTGAGGCAACGCGCGCCCCCTGATGCTGGGCGCCAGCAAAGGCCCGGGCAAGGGCCGCAAAACGATCTCTTTGCCGCTAGCTAATGGTTGAAACAACGGCAACGCATTTCTCCCTACGCCAACAGAAAATTACGTTGGCTAATCGTCCATCACCAGGTCAGCCAATCACCACAAGCAACAAAAAACTTGGTAGCGTTTAACCACTACTCGTCATACCGCTACACGCTTTCATCAAACAAGCAGGCAACCGATCTAATTCGATACTCAAACTTTCGATCAAAAAGCCCT
>Ga0257126_1000751_pt1 | contig 25382 bp, 19 predicted proteins | sample SI060_120mmetaG_FD_190151 | JGI IMG/M metagenome (GOLD analysis project Ga0257126, IMG submission 190151) | Marine microbial communities from Saanich Inlet, British Columbia, Canada - SI060_120m | ecosystem: Environmental > Aquatic > Marine > Inlet | place: Canada: British Columbia | collected... | reverse complement strand
AAGGTCTTCCTTGGACTTCACAACAGGTACCATAGTAGAACGACAGTTCCAGTGTAACGGGGGTTGAAAACGCTTGTCATCAACTTTATACACTTGGCCATTGTGGTGAGTACAGATAGGGCTTGTTCTACCATCTAGGATAGCAGTAAACATGTAGCCTTCTAGGACTTCTTCATTAGCTTTCATCACTTGATTCATCGCATCAGTCTGCGTTGTAGTGATAGATGTTCTTGTTAGTGTTTTAGCTTGATGTTCTGTTATCTTAGTTGTCTTCATGACATCTTGGATAATCTCATCTTGGGTTAAACCCTTAGCTAAGCCACCTTTGACTTTAGATTGAATACGTACTAACTCACCAGAACCAATATTCTTCATATTGCCTTTTAGTGTACGAGTACCTTTAATCTGTGGTCCAGTTATTTCTGCCAGAAGCGCTGTTGTCTTTGGCTTTTGTGTTCTATAGAACTTCTTGATTTCTGTATCAAGGTTGTTCTTGTGAAAGACCTTCTGTGAGTTGGAGAACTCTGACAGACTCTTCGTATTGTGAGACTGGAGTTCCTTAGTAAAGCGAGTTACTTCTGGTTTCACATCAGCTCGAATATCCCCTTTAAGGAGGTCTCTTAGATTATTTCTGTGGGTCTTGATAATAGTGCGGTTTCCCTTTTGAACACCATTCTCATATAGACGGACGTCACCAGCATGGTCAACAATCCTGTCAAATAGTTTTTCGTTAATAGACATTTTTGTCCCTCCATTACTATAATTCGTGGATAGGCAGTTTAAAGACTTGCCTAGGTCTTATAGTTTACTCTTCGTCCAAGTTTATGTCTGCATCTGGTGTCTTGTTTACCAGAGGGTCAGTTTGTATTTCTTGGATTGCTTCTTCATCATTGTAGTCAGCTGGTAAGAAGTCGTTATACTTAGCAACATTAACAAATGTCTCACGAGAGATAATACCAGACTGGTACCATTCAGAGATAAGACGCATAGCACCTTCACCACCAACCATGGGTGAGAAGTCTGCTGAGAGTTGGAACATAACATCATTACCCGAAAGGTCAAGGTTATATTTCCAGTTTAACATAAACGCAATTATCTCTTGCATAGTACCAGAGATTTTAGCGTTAAGCGTTCCGAGTTGTGCTGTTTGAGAAGCATTACGAATCTCAAGCGCTACACCAGAAGCAGCTTGCTCTGGAGACAACATACGGATACCCATCTTAGCCATCTCTTCAACGGTAGCTGTAATAGCTCTGTCCATATCAGAAAGTGCGCCTGTGGGGGTTTCAAGTACAGTAATAGATTCGTCTTTGCGAACACGTAGCCAAGTACCAAGACCTGCACCTACTAGTTCTTCAAATTCTTCATCTGTCATATCAGACTGGACAACAGGAGTATAAGTTGCGGCACCATACAATAGGTGGTTGCGGCGAGATACTTTGTTGTAGAGTGATACTTCACGGTCAACCAAGGGCATGAGTACTGGCTCAACAGGTTGAAGCTGACCATTCAAAGGCCAAGCAGGGATGGAGTTTAGACGTTCACCGAATTTCATCGGAGTTACTGTGTTAACTTTAATAAAGCCTGATTCCACTGAGTCATCATACTCTTGACGTAGTTCGCCGTTAACGGAGTCTACTGAGTGGTTAGGGTCTTTACGTTGATAGTAGTCCAGCACCAGCAAACCTTGTTCATCAAGATAGTGGTCACATACAGTATCAACAAAGTTAGGATGCCAAGGGTTATCATCAGAATATTCTTCACTGATATAACGTGTAGTCCAACGTGATAATTGTTTAATTCGTGTAATTGGGTGTGGTTTGATTTGTACGTTAATTACGTTCTCTGCCTTCATAACGACAGGGTACGGGGATATCTTCATACGGTCTTCAGGAGTCATCATATCAAATTCAGCTTCTGAAACTTCAGGAGAATCAACATACACCCAACAACGTGAGGTTTGTAGTTCTTCCCAGATAGCTTCATCTAAGAAGTTGAACATAGAAGCACCATCGAGAGTAAAGTCTTTAGTAAGCCAGTCATAGGTTTCTTCAGGTAACGAATCAGGTAACTCAAGTGTAGATGGTTTACGTAGAAGAGCAGATATCAATACACGAGCATACTGAGTAGTAAGACCGGGTAGTTCTGATTCTGCTTTGTAGAAGTCATATTGTTGTTGTGTCATGCTAGGTGAGAACGGGATAAGCAAGTTAGCATAATCATGTTCAATGTATTCATCATGAGCTTTGGCATGAGCCTGTCCTTGAAGAACACTACGGGATTTCTTCCAGAGTGGTTTTAGAGACAGGTAAGATGCTGAAGGTGTTTCTACACCACGCTTATGTGAACTAGCAGCTGTTTTAACTAGTGACATATAATTACCTCATTATTAGATTAATAGGCACTATGCCTTTATTGTTGTAGTTAGTATTATTATATTAAAAGATACACAATACATAATATACCTTTAAATATAATTATAGATATATATTAAGGGGGCCATAGGGTCATTATTCCGCCCTATTATTTCCTATATAAATAAGGGTAGACCCACCGGGTTTAATCCCAGTGAGCCTCCTCGAAGTAGAGGACTGTCAGACTTAGTCTGTCCTCGTTATATCATTATTCCGCCCCATTTATTCTTTAGGCAACTCGAAGTGAGGCCCATCGATAAATGGTTTACGACCCTGTGATTTTCTCAATGAAACATAGGCGTTATGAGCTTCTGTTCCTGTGTGCTTATCTAGATTGTGTGTCCAAGCACCACCCCAACGAACTTTAATATTTAGTTCTTTAGAGGCCAGAGCAAAGGCATTAGCAATCTTAATGTAGTCTTGGATGTCCCAACTTACCTTACCGTTTACATAAGCAACAACGTCTATAGCCATTCCGTCTTGATGACGAGAACGTTTAGCTTGGGACTTGCCTTGTATACGTAGTTGGTTCTGTTCAGCTTGAGTACGAAGACCACAAGTGATTCCGAAGTCAACCGGGCTATAAGATAGAGCCAGATGACAAACACGAACTAAGTCATCTTCTACACCCTGAAGCTTCTGTAAAGACCGTGAGCCAAACTTCCATTCGAAGCGGGCTACAGGTTTTGCCTTAGCCATGTACTTAGGTGTGTTATCATCCTTACTAAACATTGTTGTTAACTTGTCTTGTAGTTTTGTAAACTTCATTTTATTGCTTCCAATTATCTATCATCTTCTCACCCGAACGGCCCACTACATAGCCGCCAACGCCAATAGTCAACAGGGACCAAAGCTCTTGAGGTAATTCTAGTGTAATCATTTCAGGGTAGAAAATACGGATTATAGGGAATAAAAGATAGTTACAAGCAATGATAAGTACAACGACCATCATAAGCAGAGGACGCCAAGCGGATGTTAACCAATTGCCTGAGTTTGCTTCTGCTAAGACAATCTTTCCACGCATAGCTTCAAGACTATCTGTATGCTCTAATAGTGCTAGTTTAACTTCTTTCTCAATTAGATTAGCTTTATCACTATCGGGGACAAGGCGCTTAACCAAGTCCCCAACAATGGGAGCTAAAACTGGTATCAGTTGTAGCATTAATATTTCTCCTTACTGTGGTGGCGTTGGCCACACTGGTGTTTTAGGGTCTACTGTGTTACTAGGTAAGTTTCTCAGAGCCTGTCGATAAGTAGCCCATGCAGCTTGATTAACTTGTGCATCGGGTACTTGCGTCCAATCACTACTTTTCAACTCTAAGTTTCTTTCATACCGAAGCTTAGCCCATAACCTGTCATTGTCCTGAACCCAAGTTAAAGTTGCTAAATCAAAGGTTGTTGGATACAGAGGTTTTTCTGGAAGTCCGTATGGTTGCCCGTTCTGTATAATATACTCATTCGGGCTATACTCGCCTTCAATCCAAGCCTCGCCGCTTTGACAGTTCATTTCAACGTCAGTTTCTTGAACAGTTATAGTACGGTCAATAAGCCCAGTTGCTGTTTTGTAAATAGTTACAGTAGTCATCGTTTTACCTCCAATGCAGTAATAACCCTATCAGTAGCATATGTAGCTGTAGTACTAAGCTGCGCCCGTTGCATATCGACCCTATAGGTGACAGACCCTGCGCTGTTGCCCGTATCCATATACGACCCAGTAAAAAAGTTTGTAGAAACAATATAGGGGCTATAAGTTAGGCCACTATACCCAGCTTCAAGTCTATAAATTAAGGTGTTATTTCTGTATAACTTGAAGGGCATCCTGACGCCGATTTCGCCGGTGGTTTCCTCAAGTACAAATGACCAAGTAATTAAAACACTTTCACCTGTAGATGTAAAAGTGAGAGTTGCTACTGTGTAGTCTTGGTAAGCAGTTGTAAATTGTAACAGGTTGTTGTTCACACTTGTCGTAGGTATGGTAACTGCCCGACCCGCAATTTTTAGAGTATCAACTGCTGCATTTTTGATGTTAGCGCTTTCAATAACAGCATTACTAATCTGAGCTGTGTTAGTAATAATCCCAGAAGTTGCCAGCAAGCCACCTGTAATGGTGTTGGCGACAATATTGTTACCTGTGATTGTTTGACCACTAATTTCATTACCGGTAATTTCATTTGCACCAATCTTGTCACCAGTAATAGTACCAGCCGCAATCTTATCAGCAATAATAGCACCAGCATCAATCTTTGCAGATGTGATAGCATTGGCGGCAATCTCGTCTGATGTGATAGCCCCCGCTGCAATGTTACTTGCCGCAATCGTATCTGCTGCGATTTCACTTGAAGTGATAGCCCCTGCTGCAATGTTACCAGCAGTAATTGTATTAGCTGCAATTTGAGTAGCTGTTACAGAGTTGGCTGAAAGCTCATCTGATGTAATAGTCCCCGCTTCAATGTTACCAGCGGTAATTGTATTCGCTAGAATTTCAGCTGAAGTAATAGTACCGGCAGCAATCTTAGAAGCTGTAATAGTATTAGCTGCAATTTGAGTAGCTGTTACAGAATTTGTAGCCAACTCAGTTGAAGTAATAGCACCTGCTTCAATGTTACCAGCGGTAATTGTATTAGCCAGAATTTCAGCTGACGTAATAGTACCAGCAGCAATTTCAGCGGCTGTAACGCTGTTAGCTGCAATTTGAGTAGCTGTTACAGAGTTCGCAGCTAGCTCAGTTGAAGTAATAGCACCTGCTTCAATCTTTTCTGTAGTAATTGCACCTGCTATAATCTTTGCAGAAGTTACAGCCCCAGCATCAATCTTATCAGTTGTGATAGCATCTGCGGCAATCTCGTTAGCTGTAACTGCACCTGCTGCCAACTTGCCCGTTGTGATTGCACCTGATGCAATTTCAGAAGCAGTGATAGCTCCAGCAGCGATATTACCCGCTGAGATAGTATTGGCTGCAATTTCGCTAGCCGTAATTGAACCCGCTGCTATTTCAGATGCAGTGATTGCACCCGCTGCAATCTTGGGTGTTGTAATGGCATCTGAGGCAATCTTAGTCTCAGTAATAGCGTTTGCGTTAATTAAGTCTGATGTGATTGCATTATTTGCGATTTTTGATGTCGTAACAGCATCACTGCCTATTTTAGCTGATGTAATGGCAGAGTTTTGAATCTTGATAGAAGTAACAGCATCAACACCTAACTCTGTCGCTGTAATTGCACCTATGGCAATATTAGCGGTATCTACGGCATTAGCACCAATCTTTGTGTTAGTTATAGCTCCCGCTGCAATTATATCAGCAGTAACAGCATCATTAGCCAGCTTCGCTGTAGTTACAGCATTAGCACCAATCTTTGTGTTAGTTATAGCTCCTGCAGCAATTACAGCAGCAGTAACAGCCTCGTTAGCCAGTTTAGCTGTTGTAACAGCATCAGTACCAATCTTTGTGTTGGTTATAGCTCCAGCGGCAATAACGTCACCTTGGATTGCATTCACAGCTATCTTAGCGTTAGTAACGGCGTCATCGCTTAACTTTAGCGTATCAATTAGGCCATCTGGTATTTGTGCATCTGCAATAGACCCCGCTAAGTCACTGAAGTCCTCAGCACCGCCAACGACTTGTTCCCAAGCACTACCTGACCATTGATACAGTTTACCATCGTTTGTATTAAATATTTTCTCACCTGTGAAACTACCAGAGGCGGGGAGACCAGCAGAATCTTGAATAGCATAAAGACCTTGGTCCTTAAATATCTGGTAAACACCGTTAGCAAAGTCAGGGTCATCGAGGTAAGTTGTAGTTGCAGAAGCAACGTTACTAAAACCTGATACGTTACCTGCGTTATCTACTGCTTGTACGTAGTAGTACTTAGTTACATCGAGACCTAAGCCCGACCTAGTGTAAGTATTACCAAGAGTAGTGGCAATCCTAGTTCCACCAGTAGTGCTGTTAGCTGTGTTCTCATAAATCTCAACGAAGGCTAAATCAATATCAGCCGGGTTATTCCATTCTAAAGAGATATACTTAAAGTTACCTGTAGCAGTCAGGAGTGTAGGTAGTCCAGGTACAGTAGTATCACCACCGATAGTATGTATTACAGTAGCAAAGGCACTATATTGTCCAGTGTTGCTGATAGCTCTGACTTGAAAGTCATACTCTTCACCAGTCTTCAAACCTGTTATGGTATGAGTAAGTTGATTAGTGCGGTAAGAGTTGTAAGTATCATCAGTAGATACCTTGTACTGTATCTCATAATTACGAACCGAAGCATCATCTGAAGCGGGCCATTCAAGCTTTACAGCGGAAGAAAAGATACCATCAGGGTTCACAAAACCAGTGTCGGTAGCTGTAATAGAAGCAGGGCCGGGAATTCTAGAATCAACACCAGCAATAGTAGTATAAGCTTCGTTATCGGCTACGTTCCAAGCAAGAAATTCAGAGGAGAATTTATAACCAGTTAATTTAGCTGTTAGGTCTTCTGATACTTCAATGCTTTCTACACGGAATATTTCTCCGTCCAGTCCTTGTGAGTCTAATGTAACACTAAAGAAGTCACCAGGTTCTAAGGTAAGACCTTGTTTGCTAACTGTCAAAGATATGGTGTACATATCTCTAGACTGTCTAACCATCTGCTCCGCTTTAGCAAGGGCGTGGTAGGGGTCTGAACATCCTTCGAAGAATAAATCTGAGCTTAATAGTTGCCCGTTGTCTTCGTTTTCATATGTACTATAAACAGAGCCACCCTTAGGAGGCCAAGACTTAGAGTCTTCTTTGAAGTCCTCATGTTCGTTTAGATAACGTACAGTGACATGGTTAAAACGTTCTGACAAAGGAGTCCAGCTTATATCAACATCATCACGTATAATTGTATCTTCATCAAAGTGATGGGTAGGGTCAATCAAAGCGTTAAGTGCGGTTTCATCTGCAGGGTATTCTAGAAGCAGTTTATACTGACCTTCAGAAGACCATACTAATTCGGCCAAGCCCATAGTCTGTAGGATTGTCTCTATGTTGTCACGTATCTTGTTACTTGTGTCAATAGCTATGTTACACTCATAAAGAGTTACATTTCTGCTAGTGGAAGAAGCAGAATACGATGAATACAAACCAGTAGAGTTGGTCCATTTAAACAGATTACCTGTGTCTGCTGCTTGGTACAGATTTGACTCTTCACCTACATCGGGGAAGTCAGACTGAGTATCAAAGTCTAGAACAGGCTTAAAGTTATTTATACGACCGAATGCTTCCGCATTAGTTAGAACCGTAGTATCACAGATGGTTGCAGCATTATAAAAACTTTCTAGGTCTATGTCTGAAGTTGAGAGACCTTTACCAAAGTCTGCATTCAGCATATAGTCTAAGAGACACAAAGCAGGGTTGTTAGAATACGTGTAAGTCCCACTTAGAGAGTAAGTACCTGCATTATTAAGGATTGCACGCACCTTACGACCTTTGACAAAGTATTCAGCAGTAGGAATACCATTATAGTTTGGCTCTTCGCGGTTAAGGCGATACACAGAAGTAGCAAAAGCTGTACCAGTAAATATATTAGTGCTTGGAATACCATTAGCTGTTGCTAAGGGTTCTGCGGAACCACCATTATTGTTGATAACAATTCTGTGCTTAAACTTTGCTTCTTCTAAGTTATAGGACTTGCCATCAACATGGACATACTGAACACCCTCAATACCATCTTGACAGAGAGCTGTCTGGACCGTAAGAAACTCACTCTTAGTACCTGTTACATCGGTTGTACCGAGGTTTTCGTCGAAGATGGTTGCGTTAGCCCCTGAGGCTGCATAGGTGTAGTCTTTGCTAACCTTATGCTTTACTTCAATGCCACCGACCATCTGCTTACCATAAATAACAGGAAGTGTTTCAGCTCTACCTCTAACGGTAGTACGGAAGCCCCGGCGTTTATCCGCTTCGGCCTCCATTTTCTTTTTCATTTTCTTTTGTTGCGTAATTTGATACGCTGTCGATACAACAAAGAGAACGGCTTGTAAGATAGAAATACCCATATTACGTCTCCACTACATTAGATTGGTTAAGTTTACCCCATTTAATTTCAATAGCACTGCTCTCGTAAATCTGGTCAAAGGATGTGTCAGTCGAAGACTTTTGGTCCATACCATCTCTAGATGTTATAAAGCTGTTTACCATATCGAGGTCTGCTAGCGCAGAGGTGCCTTCAAAAGAAACAACCTTCTTGTCCCAGTCATTAGTGATAGTAGGGGAGTCCACATACCCTTTATAGACTGATAGAACATCGGCAGGTGTTACGATGGGGCTACCATCGGTGTCTAAGAAGCCTAACTTTACTTCAATAGGTTTACCAACTACATTACTTTCAATTTCGGCCTTCATGGCATTCAGGTTATCAATAACAACAATCCTGTAAGCTTCTCTGTCAATGACAGAAGAGAACTTAGGTGAGTCAACCTCAAACAAACCACCGTTAGCACTATAGGTATTGCCATCAAAGAAGATGTCTTGCCCGTGGCTGGTGATGTAGTAGTTAGAATTAAAGCTCAACTTAATCAGGAAGAAAAATTTAATGTTGTCTGAAGCTAGTACAGCTTCTACTACACTACTAAAAACTCTCATTATATTGCCTCGATAATTGTGACTGTACCTGAGCTAGCAAGGATACCGTCTTGAAAAGTTACTCCACGAAGGTCATCAATATCTCTGTAGTAGCTGATTACAGCGTTGGCTACAGTAGAGTATGTTAAACCAGAAGGTGGGGTGGGGTATAGGTTATTAGCTAGAACACTAGATGCATCCTCTTTGACCATATATACTTTACCATTACTTCCTGTTACAAAAGCACCTTTAGGAAAGTTAACAGTACCCAGTCTATCATTAACAGTCTGAAGCTGTATCATAGGCATTGTCTTAACAGTGTCAAAGTTGCCAACAGCAGCAAGTAAGTCAGTCACATCATTACTAGCTGTTTCAAAACTTAGTTCCCAACGTTGTACGTTCTGAGATGCTCTTTGTTTCTGTAACGATATTGTATCAACATCAAACATAGGTTCATTAGACGCTATGGTGAGCGGTGCCAAAATATCTTGGCCTTCAAATTGGTATTTCATAGTTTAAATCCTTTTAATAGGTCTACCTAGTACATTGAGTGACTCTTTTATCTTAATAGGTCTTTTCTCAATTACTCCAGTGTTAAATTCGCAAGTAGAAACCCAACAGCCATTAGAGGCTATCATCGCTGTCCCTATGTTATTTCGAAGGAATTCAAAAGCAATATCACCATATTTGGGTCTTGTTCCTGTGACTATTTTATAACCACATTTATTCATTAGGGTTGCAACATCGTTGTACCCTGCCTTCTTAATCTTAATTAGAAACTCTCTGGAGTCTCGATAACTAAAATCACTAAGGGGAGATTCTTTTTGTGTTAGTGCTTTAGTATACTCTACAGCGAGAGCAAAGCAATCATTTACACCACGAGTGTATGTGTCTAATCCCGTGGTTCTTTCGTCAATTATAGTCTTAGCCGTGTTCATTGCCACGGTTATCTCTTCTACTGTGTAATACATTTCTCTCTCCTACAGAGTGGCACAGAGAGCAACGATAAGAGGTCTTCGATGAGTACCCCCATCAAACGCACCTAACGTCACTCTCTGTGTATCTTTACATATCCTCTTCGATAAACAATCTTACTAAGTCGGCTACAATATCGCTCCGAACAATATCTTCTACACCAAACTGAATTACAGGTAAATCAATACCAGCGTTATTCACTTTACGTGCAAAGTTAACCAAGTCTCTACCGTCTTTAACATCTGACTGAGCAGGGTCACCCATAAGTACTAACTTAGAGTTCTGACCTAAACGTGTAGTAATAGCCTTTAATTCGTCCATACAAAGGTTCTGTGCTTCATCAACTAAGACTAGCGCATCCTCATAAGAACGTCCACGGATTGTTTCGATGGGCTGTATTTCAATTTCACCTTTGGTTAGCATGTATTCATACTTGCCTTTACCAAAAGCCTTCGTTAAGACTTCTAACATTGGCATAAGCCAAGGCGTCATCTTTTCTTCTATAGTACCGGGGAAGTGTCCCAGTGATTTTCCTGTTGGAACGTTAGCTCTTGTCAATACAATCTTTTTGTATTTACCCTTCATAAATAATTGAGCAACGGTCCCTGCACTGCAATATGTTTTTCCTGTACCTGCACAACCCATAGTGACCGTAATTGGACACTCCTTAATAGCATTAATTAAGTCATCTTGCTTCTCGTTCTTAGGGAGAAGATGGAATGATGTTGGCAGCTTGTGAACGTTATTAGCCTTGCGTTCTACTTCTTCTCGCATATACTTAGGCATTTTAGCGTTCTGTTTAACCGAATAACGTGATTGCTTTTTGGACATGAAGGTTCCTTAAGTGTTTGAGTTACAGGGAGGCGGTATCATTATTCCGCCCTTTTTATTATAACGCAGGGCCATTACAGCCCCGCATTTGTATTATGGTTTGACAGGCCAGTCCGCATCAGACAGGTGAGGCCAACTAGCGTGTGAAGTGATATCACGGAGAGCTTGACGATATACTGTCATGTTAGCATCCATTACTACGTCTGTGAGAGCGTAGAAGTCGGTTGCTGCTATGAGTTCATCACGCTTCTTGCGATTAGACTCAGCAGCTTTAGCATCAAGTGTAACCTGATATACAGCCTCATGCTCAGCTTTAGTTGTGACATTACCTTCTTCGTCAGTTGTATCAGCAAACATATCTACTGCTGTGTACTCAATCATCCAGTGGCTAGCGATGATGTCTTCACCAACCATGTCAGGCATAGGTGCATCATCTTCTGTGTACTGACCAATGACAGGACGTGTGGGTAGAGCATTGCGCTGTACTGTCTGGTAAACCCCTGGAGTAGGTTTTGGCCCCTCTAGTACGCTAACCATGCCATACTTCTGCATAACACCTTGTGTGATGCTCTTAGGAAAAGATACGTTAGGGTTATCCTTGCGGAGTTGACCTACTGAATACGGGAACTTCTCTGCTGTTCCACCGTTAATTTTAGCATACATGTTGTGTTCTCCTTGTTATGCTATTGTGTTTTATGCTGCAGTATACTGATGTACAGTATTACTAAACCCTACGTAAAACTTACTACCATCCGGGTGGAAAGTAAGATTATAAGAGTTCGTACCTTGAGCATTGTAACTAAAAGATATACTGTCGTAAGATGCTGTAGAAATATCCCACGCAGTAGAAAGGCTGTACTGGTAAATATTATCCCCAGTAATACCGTTGGTATATAATTTTAAACCGTCAGAGCTTAGATATAAATCTGTAGCTACAGAGTCTTGACTATTAGTAAGAAAACTCTTGCTATCGTATGTAGCTGTAGAGATATCCCACGCAGTAGATAGCGACCACTGCACAGCAACATCTGTAGAGTTCATTAGGTACATCTTAGTCCCGTCAGGTTTGAAGTGAATACCTGTAAAGTTATTACCCGAAGAAGTCATAGATTTGAATGCAGTATAAGAAGCTGTAGATACATCCCAGGGGGTAGAAAGCGCATACTCAAGAACACCATCATTACTGCTTCCACTTATGAACATCTTAGTGCCCTCGGGGTCAAACCGAATACCCGCAGGGTTTGACTCCGTTATGCCAGAGTTTAAGGTAAACGACTTATTGTCATAAGAAACTGTTGATATGTCAAAAGGAGTAGAACAAGAGTACTGATAGACACTGTAGGTACCACTATAAACACTGTAAAACTTAGTACCGTCTGTACTAAAAGTAATACCAGTCCCTGACTGACCTGTACTTAATGTACCTGATGTTTCGGCGGTAAAGGTGTCAATATCATAACTAATCCACTGGATAGGTGCCTCCGCACCAGCGAATAAACCCATAATACTTGCTATATTACTCATTACGCTATCTCCTCTGCGGCTTTCCTGCCATAATACGTTGTACCACCATCTGTTGTAACAAACGCATACAACTCTTTTGATGCTGTAACTGTTGGTGCCGTAGCCTCATGCCACTTCACACTGTCAGGCCATGTGATTGTACGACCACCTGTGTTCACTACCTCTACAGAAAAACCTATAGCATTACCTGATGCTGGTGGGTTAGTGAACGACACAGTAGTTGCACCGCTAGGGGTGAGGCTGAATGTAGTACCAGTGGATAGGTCTAGGGTTTGTGTGTATGATACTGTTGAGTATTGGAAAACAGAGTTATTAACCTCACCAACAATAAACATCTTAGTCCCGTCAGGTTTAAGGAATATCGCTTGTGGTTCATTATCTTGAGCAGATACATCAAGGAGCTGTGAGAAAGATGCTGTAGAAATATCCCAAGCTGTACTTAGACTGAATTCGTTTACTTCACGCCCATTAGTGCCAGTAATGTACATGCTTAAACCGTCAGATTTAAAAAATATTGATGTTGCATAAGATTCTTGAGAAGATACAGAAAATAATTGAGAGTAAACTGAAGTTGTTATATCCCAAGCTGTACTTAGATTGAATTCGTTTACTTCATCCCCACCATTGCCAGTAATGTACATCTTAGTACCATCAGGTTTAAAAAAGAGTCCTGTTGGATTAGATTCTCTATTACCTACATAAAAGTTTTCTAAGTAAACTGCTGTAGATACATCCCAAGCTGTAGTTAACCTATATGCATTTATGTCTTTTCCTAAATTACCCACAACATACATCCTAGTACCATTGGGATTAAAGAAAAGTGCGAGTGGATAAGTCTCTTGAGAAGATACAGAAAATGACTGAGAATAAACTGAAGTTGTTATATCCCAAGCTGTACTTAAATTGTATTCATTAACATCGTCTCCACCTAGCCCAAGAACATACATTTTAGTGCCGTCGGGTTTAAAGAAGATTGCCACTGGATTAGTATCTTGAGGGTGTACACTAAAACTAACGCTATCATAACTAGCACCAGAGATATCATACCCCACAATACCAATGGTCCCAGTACCGTTACTTCCTAAATACCTTGTGGCACTAAGGCCATTTTTAATTTTAAAAGCTTTCATAGATTCACTCTCCTCTATTAGCTTGCGTTGTCTATTGACTTAACACCAGTGTATGTTGTTCCACTATCGTTAGTCGTGAATGTAAATACGTCTGTCTCACCATTAGCAGGGGCAGCAGGTGCTATACCACCAGCCCACTCTATTGAGCTAGGCCATGTGAGGGTTGCGACGGAGGATGAGCCAATGTCGTATTCACTTACGGCATCTCCAATAACTCCAACAATATACATCTTAGTACCATCAGGCTTGAAGGATACCCCTGTTGGAGCAGTATCTTGAGCCGCTACACTAAAGTTCTGATTATAAGAAGCTGTAGATATATCCCAAGCGGTACTTAGGTCATATTCGTTTACGTCATCACCAACAGCTCCAGCAATATACATCTTAGTACCATCAGACTTGAAGGATACCCCTGTTGGGCCAGTATCTTGAGAAGAAACACTAAAGTTCTGAAGGAAAGATGCAGTAGAAACATCCCAAGCCGTGCTTAAATCGTATTCGTTCACGTCTACGCCAGCGGACCCAACAATATACATCTTAGTACCGTCAGGCTTAAAGAAAATACTTTGGGGGAAAGTATCTTGAGAAGAAACACTAAAGTTCTGAAGGATAGATGCAGTAGAAACATCCCAAGCGGTGCTTAGGTTGTACTCGTGTACTCTATCTGAACTACTCCCAGTAATATACATCTTAGTACCGTCAGTCTTAAAGAAGAGACCTTGTGGGCCAGTATCTTGAGCCGATATACTAAAGTTCTGGTTATAGGAAGCTGTAGATAAATCCCACGCTGTGCTTAGGTCATATTCGTTTACGTCATCACCACTTTCTCCCGTAATATACATTTTAGTGCCGTCAGGTTTGAAGAAGAGGTCTCGTGGGCTAGTCTCTTGAGCCGCTACACTAAAGTTCTGACTGTAGGATGCAGTAGAAATATCCCAGTTGTTTGTGATAATAACATAACCAGTAACCTCTAGCTGAAACGCTTGCACATCCCCTGCATTACTAAAGGTGTATGTCGTATCAGCAGCTAGTGTGTCATCGAAGTAGTTGCCTGTGGAGAAGTCTAGTTCTGCTGTGGTTAGGGTTGTGGAGTATTGGTAGATGGAGTCGTTAATATTACCTAACACAAACATCTTAGTGCCATCAGTGTTTAAGGCTATGTCAAGAGGAGCAGTATCCTGACCAGATACACTGAAGCTAACGCTGTCATATGAGGCTGTGCTCAGGTCAAAAGCCGTGGAAAGGCTGTATTGGTAAACACTGCCGTTGGTGGCCCCAACCATATACATCTTAGTTCCATCAGCGTTGAAGGCTATGCTGTAAGGGGAAGCATCCTGACCAGATACACTTAAGAAAACGCTATCGTATGAGGCTGTGCTTAAATCAAAGGCAGTGGAAAGGCTGTATTGGTGCACCCTGTTGTTGCCTGTCCCAACCATATACATCTTAGTGCCAACATTGTTAAAGGCTATGCCACGAGGACTAGTATCCTGATTTACTACATATAAGTTAACGCTATCGTATGAGGCTGTGCTTAAATCAAAGGCAGTGGAAAGGCTGTATTGGTATACCCTATCGTTGCCGTACCCAACAATATACATCTTAGTGCCAACATTGTTAAAGGCTATGCCAGAAGGATTAGCGTCCTGACTATTTACACTGAAGCTGACACTATCATAGGAAGCTGTGCTTAAGTCAAAAGCTGTAGAAAGAGTGTATTGGTAAACACTGTCACTAAGGGGGCCAACCATATACATTTTAGTGCCATCATTGTTGAAGGCGAAGCCAAAAGGAGCAGTATCCTGACCAGCTACACTAAAACTAACATTATCATAACTAGCACCAGCAAGGTTGTACCCCTCTTGACCAGAGCCAATAGTACCTACTGTAACCTTAGTGTCCTTGCCTACAACGACAGGGCCATTCACTACGAAGTCTTTATCATTAGCCATTACTTAGCTCCATCTATAGCTTGTACGGCTTGGTATGTAGTACCACCGTCTGTCGTGTTGAATGTTATTACGTCTGTTTCACCGATAGCGGGTGCTGTAGGTGCTGTACCGCCAGACCACTGTAGGGCTGAATCGTATGTGATGGTTGCTGGTGTAGCTGTGTAGTACTCATATACACTGTCGCTGCCGTTCCCAACCATATACATCTTAGTGCCACTATTGTTGAAGTCTATGCCTAAAGGAATAGCCTCCTGCCCAGCTACGCTAAAACTAATACTATCGTATGAGGCTGTACTTAAGTCAAAAGCTGTGGACAAGCTGTATTGATATACATTGTCACTAAGATTCCCAACCATATACATCTTCGTGCCGTCATTGTTGAAGGCTATACCGAAAGGAGCAGTATCCTGACTAGCTACACTAAAGCTGACACTGTCATATGAAGCGGTACTTAAGTTAAAAGCTGTAGAAAGAGTGTATTGATGCACACTGTCACTGGAAACCCCAACCATATACATCTTAGTTCCATCAGTGTTGAAGGCTATGCTGTCAGGAGAAGTATCCTGACCAGATACACTGAAGCTGACACTATCATATGAAGCTGTACTTAAATCAAAAGCTGTAGAAAGAGTGTATTGATATACACTGTTATTTGTGTCGCCTAACATATACATCTTACTACCATCATTATTGAAGGCTATGTACTGAGGACTAGTATCCTGACTAGTTACACTAAAACTAACACTGTCATATGAAGCTGTGCTTAAGTCAAAAGCTGTAGAAAGAGTGTATTGATATACACTGCCACTGGAAAACCCAACCATATACATCTTACTGCCATCATTGTTGAAGGCTATACCTAAAGGATTAGCATCCTGACTAGCTACACTAAAGCTAACACCACTATAAGCAGCATTACCTAAGTCATATCCAGCAGAAGAACCCCCATCCAACAACAACGTAGCACCACTAGATGTCCCACTAGCAGCAGGGTTGGTTAGTGTTACCTGTACGTCAGACGTTGGGGTGTAATCAAAGACTGAACCTGTGGATAGGTCTAGTTCTGCTGTGGTTAGGGTTGTGGAGTATTGGTAGACTGTGTCGCCGGAATACCCAACTATATACATCTTACTGCCATCAGTGTTGAAGGCAATACCTGCAGGACTAGAGTCCTGACTATTTACACTGAGGATAACACTGTCATAAGAGGCGGTACTTAAGTCAAACCCTGTAGACAAACTGTATTGGTAAACACTTTTAGTTATGAAGCCTACCATATACATCTTAGTACCATCACTGTTGAAGACTAGGCCGAAAGGAGCAGTATCCTGACCAGCTACGCTGAAGCTGACACTATCATATGAAGCGGTACTTAAATCAAAAGCTGTAGAAAGAGTGTATTGATGCACACTATCGGTATCATACCCGACAATATACATCTTAGTACCATCACTGCTGAAGTTTATACCAGTAGGAGCAAGTTCCTGACCAGCTACACTGAAGCTAACACTATCATATGAAGCTGTGCTTAAGTCAAAAGCTGTAGAAAGAGTGTATTGGTAAGCATTGTCATTAGTACTCCCAACTGTGTACATCTTACTACCATCGTTGTTGAAGGCTATGCTACGAGGAACAACCATATGGTCCGTTACACTGAAGCTGACACTATCATAGGAAGCTGTGCTTAAATCAAAAGCTGTAGAAAGAGTGTATTGGTAAACACTGTCATTTATGTTGCCTACTATATACATTTTAGTGCCGTCATTGTTGAAGATTATGTCGTAAGGAGTACCATCCTGACCAGCTACGCTGAAGCTGACACTATCATAACTAGCAGAAGCTAAACTATACCCCACACTCCCAGACACAACTGTACCCAAAGTCTCGTGATAGACCGTGGGTTGAATACCGTTCTTTACTTTAAAATCTTTATTATTTGACATAGTTCACTTTCCCTACGTTAAAATTGTTAAAAGGAGACCCCCCGTAGGAGCCTCCCTAGTAGTTTATATTGCTGTAAAGGTTACTAAGTAAACCTTAGAAGTAGCGTCAGCACCTGTGGCTAAGATACGAATATCAGAACCACTAATGTCAACATCAAAAGAAGCCAAAGAAGAACCAGTAGATACTGTACCATACTCTGTAGCGTAAGCCGTTGTACCATCATGTGTGATAAGTATTTCAGTTACGTGACGAGCAGTTCCTTCAACTACGCTAATGAAAGCTTTAACACCAGAGAAAGATGCATGAGCAAACGTAGCGATAGACGTCTCTGTTACTGTTGCTAGAGTAGCAGTTTGAGAACCCAGACCACCAGCAGCATCAGCCCAAACAGCTACACCAGAAGCGGAGTAGGTCAGGACTTGGTCAGCTGCACCACCTGTTGGGATGTGGTTATTACCATCACCTGTTGGGTGTACGTAGAGGTTAGCACCTGTAGCAATACCATCTAGTTTAGTACCATCGGTAGCTACGTCACGACCGTCAAAGGTAGAGTTAGTAGTGATTGCACCTGTCATAGCACCGCCAGAAAGGTTTAGTTTATCAGCTTCGTTAGCAAGTTCAACCCAAGCACCAGAGTGTGCGAAGTAGCCTTTACCTGTTGCATGGACGTGAGCAAACATACCGTGATAGGTAGTAGCACTAGGTAAGTCAACTAGGTTTGCATACATGTTAGCAAAGAGCATCTTGTTGCCATTACCATCAATGTCACCAGACAGAGTTCCACCAGTTAAAGTTAAATAACGTGCATCACCAACTGTTTGTACTTCTGTTGTTAGGCTTGCTGTTACTGCTTCGTTAGAGGCATTACCAATAAAGATGTTACCATCATTAAGGTTAGATACAGCTGCAGAACGACCAGCGCCCAATACCATAATAGAACCGTTGGATGCGTGTACTTTTATTACCCTAGCCATGTTCTGCAAAAGAGAACCTTCGCCTGTAGGCTTAGTAGCAGTAAGCGCCCCAGAAGTTCCGACCCATAGGACGTCACCTTCAGAGAAAGCACTAGTGTTAATTACACCTTGAATACGACCTACTATGACCAACTCACCTTCGGCACCGTTAGCAATAGTTTCGTGGAGTACACCTAAAGCTGGCATTGTAGAAGCAGAAGAGTTATCAGCTAGGCTCACTTCTGGGTGTTGACCTGCTACACCGCTTTGGTATACTACAGAACCCTGTGCAATAGAAGAACCTGTGTTGTTCACTACTGTTATAGCTACGTGTTCAGCATTTAGTTCTATTGTGTTAGCAGCATCATCATATACTACTGACATACCATCGTTAGATACTATCAAGGCTGCTACACGGTCATCCACGGCTTCTGAGAAGTCTGTTACTTCAGAGGCTGTGTGGGTGTGACCCGGTGTTGAGTAGTCAGTGATGTCGATGTAAGCAGAACCACTCCAACGGTGTACAGAGTTATCTGAGAGGTCAACATAAAGTTTACCTGTCTCACCTGTTGCTGGGAAGGATGCTGCGTTAGCAAATTCTATAACGTCATCGACATAGCTAGGAAGCTGTGCTGAAGGGACAAGACCAGAACTATCAAGAGTAGCAAGACCGTTAGCAACGCCTTTATCAGCATCTTTAAGAATAGTAGCATCGAAAGCTTCTACGGTAACACCAATGTCAGCGTCTTTCAAGATAGTAGCGTCAAACGCTTCTACTGTTACACCGATATCGGCATCTTTAAGAATAGTTGCATCGGCTGTTTCGTATGTACCAAAGTCACTAATTTGTGATTCAGTAATAGACAAAGCGGCTTGGTGCTGAGTTACAGCGCCTTCTACGATATTCGCATTAGGGACATCTGCCCAAGTTACTACTGATGAAAGGTCATTAGTCTCTGTGAAAGACTGCAGAGCGGAATCAGCTAAAGTACCCTGTGCAGCTGTAGCCACGCCAGCTTCAGCCAAGGTGTTGTTAACCCAAGCAGAGCCATTCCAAGCAAGAAGTTCACCTGAAGCAACAGAAGTGATTGTTACGTCTGATACGTCATCGATAGAACTAATAGTAGTTCCTTCGTTGTCAGTATCGTTAACCCATGCAGAGCCATTATACTTAAGAACTTGACCTGAAGTAGGTGTTGTGATTGTTACATCAGATACACCACCAAGAGCCAAAGTCTGTAAGGCAGAGTCTGCCAAAGTACCTTGTGCAGCTGTTGCGAAGTCAGTAGTAGCGGTTATAGAGTAAACACCAGAACCGTCAGTAGTCATTAGACCAGCACTAGCAAATTCACCATCAACAAGAACATCAGCGTGTGATGTTTCAGATTGTAAAGCAGAGGCAGCAAGAAGACCTTGCGCAGCTGTAGCATAGTCTGTAATGGATGTAGTAGCAACGTCACCTAAACCTAGGTTAGTACGTGATGTAGCAGCGTTAGCTACGTCAGCTAAGTTCTGAGCAGCAAGCAAGTCACCTGTACCAGTACCAGATGCACCCTGTGGACCTGTCGGACCTTCTGGACCTGTTGGACCTGTTGGGCCTACTACAGTAGAGTCAGCACCCTGTGGTCCAACGAGCGTAAGAAGCCATGCAGCTTCAGTACCTACGAAACCCAAGTCTACTGCTGTCTGATAAGCGCTTTCGCCAGTTACACCAGTGTCGCCTTTAGTACCTTGGCCACCTGTACGAGACAGGCTAATTGAAATTTCGTTTTTGGACAATGTTGTTGAATAAGACATGATTATACCTGCTCTGTTGGGCTGTAAAGGATTTCAACGAGACCACGGAGAGGTTTCCATATCTGTTGTGCGGAGCCTGTACCTGTGTCTGCGATTTCTAAACCAATCCAACCAAAGGAGGGTTTGTGTGGTAGAGGCTGAGTTGCATAAGCATTAACCAAGCTCTCTGGAATAACGATTTTAAATGTGTTGTCTGTTGGGTCGGTATCTAGGATAACGAGGTTAGTAATAACCCCTCCAGCTACTTCCGTGAGAGGCATCTCTTCTTCAAGCCAGTTAAGGTTAGAAGAGTCTGCTTCTACTATCTTACAGACGATTGTAAAGCCTGAAAGGCTGGTCAACCAGTTTAGGGTTATGTCTAGGTGAATCTGTTCACCATCGATTACGGATACTAGTACAGACCCGTTGTCACTCAGTAAATCCTTAGACTTACTATTAATTCGAGTTCTTGCCATTTTTTATCTCCTCTGTCGAACCTCAGTTGGACATATAAGGGTTATAGGGGTACGCTCCCCCCGGAGGGGGAACGCAATTTTTATATTAGTTATGGTGTGTCTGTTACCAAATCACCAGCAACAAAGTTATAACCAGTCAAAGGCGCAGAGCCTTCGATGTCAGCTATAGTTGTTACAGAGGACTCTATCTCATAGTAGTTTGCAGGGGCTGTAGCCAAAAGGCTTAAGTCTTGTGCAGCACCGCTGTTATAGATAGTCGCCACGTTAGCAGTTTGGTCTGTATTCCAAATAGCTACTTGGTTGATAATACCGTCATAGTAGTTGTTGTGTACGTTAGACGCTCTACCAATACGATAGATGTTGTCGCTTGCGTTAGCACCACTTATAGCACCATCGTAACCACCATTGGTAGCAACACCAATCTTAAACTTAGCTACTCCATCAACAAAGATGTTAAACCTACCATAGTAAGCACCAGATTGATTAAAGTCAACGCCAGTAGTTCCACCATCAAAAGTAATCATTACATGTTGCCATGTGTTGTTTACAAATGAGTTAGCGGCTACCAGTATGATGTTATCATAAACAGTACCGTAGTTTAGTACTAGTGTAGTTCCACCTGATTGTTTTAGAGTAATAGCTCCACCATTGTAATCATCACCTGCACCATAAACTAGTAAGGTCTGATTACTTGTGTTTGACGTATCTGGTTTAACCCACATAGAGATAGTCCAACCATTACCGTCACCATTTGTTGCTCGTTCTAGAGCAGTCATGTTGATAGGGTTGCCTTGAAGCCATTCTGTTGTACCATCGAAAGTCAAAGACTTAGAGTTAGTGTAAGTCGCTTGTGTTACGTTGATAGTTACGTTAAAGTTAGTGATACCACCGATAGCGTTAGCAGCTTTACAAGCTATGACATAAGAGTCAGTAGAGCCTGTGAAGGCAGCTGAAGTACCAATGAACTGTCCTGATACTTGGTTTAGTACTGCCCAAGTTGGAGCATCACTTTCGCCATACATGTTAACAATATCAGAGTTAGCATCTAGTGCTATCTGGAAGTTAAACGCTGTGTTCTCTTCAACAGTAAATGACTGGTCAGAAACATCAGGAGCAAACGTTAGGTTAGGTTGTGAACCGCCTGTAATAGACTGCTTAGAGATTTCTGGAATAGAGTAGTAAGCACGGTTGCCTTTAACACCAAAGAAGAGGTGTAGAGGGGTAGTGCCGTCACCATCTGATTTGCGTGTAGCAATCTTTACATTTCGGTCTTCATCATAGAGTGTGATTGTGTTGTCAGTTGTGTAGCGTAAGCTAAACATACCCGCAATTGCACCTGCACCACCATCTCTGTATTGATTCAGGCTTGCACTATAGAAATACCCGCCACCAGAGTGTGTTGCGTTTGTATTTGCATTCCAATCTGAAACTCCAACAGCAGTATCAAATACGATAGCTTCGTTATTCTGGTAAATCCAAGTGTGTTCCAACTGCTCTTCTGCTGTAGCAACACCTGTAGCAGCTGCTGTATAACCTGTACCGAAGAAGTCGCCTGTACCTGCCTCATCAAGCATAAACATAATCTTCTCACCGGGGAGAATAGAGATGTTAGACTTAAGCACTGTGTGGTCTAGGATGCCGTTGATAATACCTGCTTCAGTCCCAGCAAAATCGTGTACAATTTCCCAAAGGAAAGAAGTAGAGTCGATAATACCGTTAGGGAAGGTTGAGTTGTTGAATCCACCAAACTGTAGGTTGAACTCAGTGACACTTAAAGCAATAGTCGTCTTACCGACAACAACCTCAGTACCGCCCGACAAGTCCATCAGAGTCAGATGTCCATCATTGCCAAAGCGAATAGACATAGGTGCGTTGTTAGTAGCTGTATAGCCACTTGCGTGGTAGGTTGTTATGTCTGTGTTAGTAGAGCTTGTGAACTTACCATTGCCGTTAGCATAGCTAAACACTGTGTTCCAGTTACCAGCGGTTGATTGGTCAGTGTAAGAAGTTGCTACTTCAGCACCATCCCAGATACCCAAACGAAGTTGATTACCTGTGTCCATGTTGAACTTGAACTCTTGTCCACGTTGTAGCTTTTGACCAAAGTAGTACGGACCTTGTAAGCGTACCTCAGTACCACCGACTAGGGTAGTATTGATGGCGTTTGAAGCGACAGGTTCGTTAGCGTTAGCGCCGTAGGAAATGTACCACTGGTCATTAACCGCACTCATTGTAGAGCCGTTAATCATGTTAGCAGCATCAATAGTAACAGTTGAAGCATCACCCATTGTTAGTACAAGGTTAGTGCCTACAACAGCACCGCTAACTACTTGTGTGCTTGAGCCTGTGGCCAAAGAGGTAACATCTACAGTAATAACAGAGCCAGAGTTAGTAGTAAGGCTCATTGTGTTACCAGAAACTGAACCACTTACTATTGTAGTATCGTTGTCAACAGCTAGTCCCGCTACATCAACAAATACTGAAGTAGCATCGTCCATAGTTAAGGTAATAATGTTGCCATTTAAAGCACCACTAGCTACAAACTTGTTAGTATCTACGCCTAGTGTAGTTACGTCAACAGTGTAAGAGGTAGCGTCTGCTAGTGCCAAAGTAAGGTTATTGCCACTTAGAGTAAAGCCAGTTACAGGATTACCCTGAGAAGCAAAGCTCTGTGTGTTAGTAAACAAGTTATTAAGTTCTGTTACAGCGTTATTCAATACAGAGTTCACAAAAGAACCGTTGATACTCACAGCAGAGACTGGCAGGGATTCAATAAGAATCTTAGCGCCATCTTTAACCATAATCTTAATCTCAGTACCATTAGCAATAGCTTGTATTGTGTTAATGTTATGAGGAATAAGCATCTGTGAACCAGCCGCTAGGGACAAGTCTTTAAGAAGAATAGAGGTACCTGTAGAGTCAACACTAAAGTCCATAGCCTTATACTTAAGGTAAGGAGAGATTAGCTCTAGGTCTTTGTCTTCAAACAAACGGTTGTGTACTGTTGCTTGGTAGCGTAGCAAACCAGTGTTAGGGTCTACAATGTCACCTTGACGAACTTGGAAGATACCTAAGTCTACATCGTCTGAGTTACGTACTTTATGTATTTCAGCAAATAGTGTAGTACCAGCACGAACGTCTACAGGGTGGTCAAAGAACCACTCAATAACGTCACCCGGATAGATTACAGCACCCGCTGAAGACCTTGCCGCAGAACGAGGAAGTTCTTGCATGTATACCTGACGACCGTTAATTGTAATGCGGTATTCTAGTCTTACGTCAGCATCAATTTGTTCAGCCGCTACTGTAGTAATACCTAAACCAGATATGTTGATACCAAAGTAGTTGTTACCAGCATAACCAACAGAGGTCAGAGGGTCTGGTGCGCCACCGAGAGGCAAGGAGAACATGTCAGTATAGACGCGACCACTTGGAGGGATGAACCCTGTGCTGTCTCTGTTAGTTGTTATAGACTGGTCTTTAAGACCACCCCACATAGGGAAGAAGTTAATGTCACTTGATAGGTTAGTGAAGTAAATGTTCTCTGAACCAGAAGACATCTTGTGCTGTTCACCAAGGTAAAGTGAGTTAAGTGTTGTTTCAATAGCTTTAGTAGAGGTAAGCCGACGAGTGTTTTCATCGTAGTTCCAGTGGGATAGGAATTCCTGTTGGTCTGTTGTTAGACCAGTACCAGTAATACCACCACCACCAGTGCTAGGAATCATATTTGAGAATACATTTTCTGACATTAGCTATGCTCTGCGTAGAAGCATTCAGCTGAGTCACTAACAACAACCCGAAAGTAAGGGGCTATTACTACTTCTTCAATAGTGCTTGCTGTGTAGTTCTTAATAGTAGTCCAAGGGCCAGCACTTGTAAGCTTTGCTTGAAGGTCTACGGTGCCTGTTGTAATGTGAATTTGTACAACGCCCCGTCCGATTTTAGAGTCGTCGTTGTAGTTGCCATTGACTTCCAAAGAAGTATAGCCACCTGTAAAAGTGTTGTCGCTTGTAGCGAACTTTGTTGCATAATTAGCCATAATTAGTCCTTGGGTTATTTGTTAGGAGAAACAGCAAACCCCGTGGGGTTCACTGCGATAGTTTGTTATAGACAGTATAGTTAGCCTTGAAGGACAAGAAGCGCGACTATCAGTTCTGTAGTGTCTGTTTGAGTTATAGCCACACCCTATTTGGGGTAACCGGAGTAACTCCATAGAATTCGTCTATTGATTCAACAATGGTACGTTCTGTGTCGTTAAGTAAACGAATGTTTAAGTGCCAACCTGTTACTGCTACTGTCTCTGGATAGTCCATGCCATCAGCATTTGTAAGAGTAACACCTGTGGTCCCATAGATAGTACCTATGACATCTATAGCGTAGTCTGCTGTGTTAGTTACTAACTCACCCTCTTCGTTGTAGAAGTGAGACAGTACTAAAGGCATAGCAGCTTCGTTTGCTAGCTTAATGTAGAAGTCGTTCATGTTGATGCCTCCGTAATACCAGCGTCTGTGATGTCTTCATCCCACATACGGAACTGTCCGATTGTACCCATGAAGACGTTACCAAGTTCTAAGTCAGTAGCTGTCAAGTCAGGGAGAATCGTAGGGGTTGTGTTGGCTACCAGGAGTGTACCCTCGTGAGCGCCGTTGATGAACGTAGAGCCGTGACGGGCTGCAATGTTGAACGGTACGTTGACGTCAGGGTTGTAAACATTGATTGTTCCAGCAACTTGGTCTAGGCCAGAAGTTGATTGTCTTTGGCTAAAGAGAGGTTGCCCCGTCCTCCCCGTTACTGTCTGCATGTTAGTGCTAATGTAGTTGG
>Ga0257126_1000740_pt1 | contig 25561 bp, 20 predicted proteins | sample SI060_120mmetaG_FD_190151 | JGI IMG/M metagenome (GOLD analysis project Ga0257126, IMG submission 190151) | Marine microbial communities from Saanich Inlet, British Columbia, Canada - SI060_120m | ecosystem: Environmental > Aquatic > Marine > Inlet | place: Canada: British Columbia | collected... | reverse complement strand
TGTCTAATTGTAATTTTGTTAATTCATAACCTGCAATTTTAGCCCTATAAGCTAATGCAGCTCTTCCACTTCTAGCAGTTAATACGATGGCAGATTCTGTAACCCCAACATCTTTGGGATCAATTATTTCATAGGTCTCACGATTTTTGATGACACCATCTTGATGAATTCCAGAACTGTGTGCAAAAGCATTAGCTCCAACAATGGCTTTGTTGGGTTGTGTATAAACACCCATACTTTCACTAACTAATTGGCTTAACCCATAAAGATGCTTGGTGTTTATATTGGTGTCTAAATTAAGATAAGGGTGTTGTTTTAAAATCATTACAACCTCTTCCAGAGCAGTATTACCCGCTCGTTCACCAATACCATTAATGGTACATTCTATTTGTCTAGCTCCATTAATAATACCCTCTATAGAATTAGCAGTAGCAAGACCAAGATCATTATGACAATGACAAGAAATAATAGCATTTTCAATACCTTTAACATGCTCTTTTAAGTACTTTATTTTAGCTCCGTATTCGCTGGGTAGGCAATACCCTGTTGTATCAGGTATATTTAAAACTGTAGCTCCAGCCTTAATCGCTTGTTCACAAACTCTAGCTAGAAATTCATTATTTGTTCTACCAGCGTCTTCAGCGTAAAACTCAACATCTTCAACAAATGTCTTCGCATATTTTACGGCTTCATAAGCTCTGTGTAAAATATCATCTTTATTTGAGTTAAATTTATATTTAATGTGTGATTCTGAGGTTCCAATACCAGTATGAATTCTAGGTCTTTTTGCATGTTTGAGGGCTTCGGCTGCAACTTCAATATCTTTTTTTACTGCTCTAGTTAGTCCACAAACAGAAGCGTTTTTAACGATTCTTGAAATTTCTTCTACAGATTTAAAATCTCCTGGGCTTGAAACTGGAAATCCTGCTTCAATTACATCTACACCCAAAATATCGAGACGTTCAGCGATAATTATTTTTTGCTTCGTATCTAGCTTACAGCCAGGCACTTGCTCTCCATCTCGAAGTGTTGTGTCAAAAATTTGAATAGTGGTACCTGACATTTATTGAAATATATTTTTGTATTGCCTTACGAATTTATATTTTGGATTGCTCTTAGACTTGTTTTAATTTTAAATTATTACGATGTTCAACAGGGTAATTAATGTTTAAGAAGTTAATAAACAGTAACTTAGTAGGTTATTTTAAATATGACTAAATCTCAAAAAGATAATTTATTTCAATTAGTAAAATCACTCTCAAAATCTGAAAAAAGACAATTTAAATTGTATGTGGGAAGATTGGGTGTAAATTCTGATTCTAAGTTTTTAAACTTATTTAATTTTTTAGACAAAGCAACTACATATAATGAAATTTCAATTTTAGAGAAGAGCGGAATTAAAAAACAACAATTAGCTAATGTTAAAGCTCACCTATATAAACAAATTTTAATAAGTTTAAAACTGAGTCCGTCTCATCAAAATGTTCGTTCTCAAATTAGAGAGCAACTAGATTTTGCCTCAATTTTATATCATAAAGGATTGTACAAGCAAAGTTTAAAAATTCTTGAAAAAGCTAAAGAATTTGCTGTTTTGAATGAAGAAAAAAATCTGGCATACGAAGTTGTTGAATTAGAAAAAGTTATTGAATCTCAGTATATTACAAGAAGCATTAGTAGTAGAGCTGATGAATTAACCATACAAGCTAAAGAGTTAAGTGCTTTAAACGTAATAGCCAGTAAATTATCAAATTTATCACTACAACTTTATGGTATCATCTTAAAATCTGGGTACGTTAAAAACGAAGAAGAGAGTAGTTATATTAGAGATTATTTTTACAAAAGATTGCCTAAATATGACATAAGTCAATTAGGTTTTAGAGAAAAGTTATGGTTATATAAAGCTCATTTATGGTATAGTTTTTTAACTCAAGATTTTTTAAATTGTTATAAATATTCATCAAAATGGGTAACCTTATTTTATGAAAATCCAATAATGATTAATTCACATCCAGTATTTTTTTTAAAAGGGAATAATTATTTATTAGAATCTCTATTTTTTATTAGAAGAAAAAAACGTTTTGAAAAAACACTTCTGAGCCTTGAGAAAATAATTTCAAGTGATGGATTTCCAAAAGATAACAATATTGAGGCCCTAAGTTTCTTATACATAAATCTTCACAAGATAAATTTATATTTTACATACGGTAATTTTGATGAGGGTCTAAAAGTTATTCCTAAAATTAATTCGCAATTGGTTTTATTTAAAAATAGAATAGATGAACACCATGTGATGACCTTCTACTATAAATTTGCTAGTATGTATTTTGGTTCTGGAGATAATGATTCCTGTATTCTTTATTTGGATAAAATTATTTCAAATAAATCATTATCTATGAGACAAGACTTACTGTGTTTTTCTAGAATTTTAAATTTATTTGCTCATTACGAAGCCGGATATGATTATCACATTGACACACTGCTTAAAAGCACCTACAAGTTTTTGCTTAAAATGAATGATTTACATGAGGTTCAAAAAGAAATGATTAAGTTTATTAAAAGTTTACAGAATATTTATCCGCAAGACATTAAAAAGGCGTTTATAAAATTACATTCAAAACTAAAAACTTTCGAAGATGATCCCTATGAGAGTAGAGCTTTCTTATATCTAGATATTATCTCCTGGTTAGAAAGTAATATTCAAAATAAACCTATAGGAGAAATCATAAAAAATAAATATTCCCTAAATATAGGTAGGTGATTTTATCAGATTCATAAAAGTGCCCTACAATACTACTTTTTTTTTTCTCAACTAAATTTAAGTTATACATTTGAGCCGTAATGCAAACTATAGAAAACATAACAAATACACTTCAAAACAAGATAATAATCAATATTTTTATGATTATTATCATCTCTACTATTACCCTTTAGGGGTATATTTTTTCATATAAATCAGGTTAACAATTCTAATTTCGATAGTATCGAAAAATCAATATAAATTTTTTTAAAAACTTTTATAAAATGAAAGTATTAAAGTTTGGTGGTACATCAGTAGCCAATTCAAAAAACATAGAAAAAGTATTAAATATTGTAGCTAATTCATCTAAAGAACAAAACGTGGTAGTTGTAGTTTCTGCATTTGGTAAAACAACAAACGCTTTGATAAAAGGGGCTACATTGGCAGCACAAAAGAATGAAGAGTATCTTAAAGTTCTTAAAGAACTAGAAAATCATCATTTTAGGGTTGTAAAAGAATTAATACCAATAAAAAACCAAACTCCAGTAAATAGCCGTGTTAAACAATTGTTTAATCAGTTGGAAACTATATATGAAGGTTGTTTTTTACTTAGAGAATTAAGTCCAAAAACCTTAGCTAAGGTTTCTAGTTTTGGTGAATTGCTATCTTCTTACATCATTGCAAAAGCAGCTAACGAAAAGTTTGCTTCAGTTTATAAAGATAGCCGAGAATTAATTGTTGCCTCAGATAATTATAATAATGCCATAGTAGATTTTCCTGCTACATTTAATAATTGTGATGAATATTTTTCTAACCATGAACAGAAAGTAACTATTGTTCCTGGTTTTGTAGCTAGAACAGTTCATGGAAAAACGACCACTCTTGGTAGAGGAGGGTCAGACTTTACAGCATCAATTTTAGCTGCTGCATTAAATGCTACTGAATTACAAATTTGGACAGATGTAAGTGGAATGTTTACTGCTAATCCATCTATTGTAAAACAAGCATCTGTTATAGATCACATATCTTACCATGAAGCTATGGAATTGTCTCATTTTGGTGCAAAAGTAATTTATCCACCTACAATTCAACCAGTTTTAAGGAAAGAGATCCCCATAGTCATAAAAAACACATTTCAACCGGAAGATTCAGGAACTTTAATTACTAAAGAAACTAGTATAAATAAACCAGTAAAGGGTATTAGTCATATAGAGAATATATCTTTAGTAACCCTTGAAGGGAATGGTATGGTTGGTGTTCCTGGTTTTTCTAAACGTTTATTTGAAGTACTTTATTTACATCAAATTAATATTATTTTAATTACTCAGGCTTCCTCAGAACTATCTATTTGTCTTGCAATTTCTGACGATGATGCTGCTAAAGCAAAAACTATTATTGATGAGGTATTTGAATATGAAATTCAATTGCAAAAGGTAAAACCTGTTAAAATTGAAAAAAATCTATGTATTATAGCTTTAGTTGGAGATAATATGAGAAATTATCACGGATTAAGTGGTAAAATGTTTAGTGCTCTAGGAAAGAACAACATAAATATTAGTGCAATAGCTCAAGGTGCATCAGAAAAAAATATTTCTGCTGTAATAGATAAGATAGAAGCAAAAAAAGCACTAAACACGTTACATGAGCGCTTTTTTGAGGAAAGAATTAAAGAATTAAATCTTTTTGTAACTGGGGTAGGTAATGTAGGGGAGAAATTTTTAGCTCAGATAAATCAACAAAAAAAATATATCAAAGAAAATTTAAAGTTAAAAATTAGAGTGATAGGTGTTTCTAATTCAAGACAAATGTTTTTTGACGAAAATGGTATTGATTTAACTAATTGGAAAGAACTTTTAAAAAATGGAGAAAAAGCGGGTATTGATTCTTATTTTTCTAGAGTTTCCAAATTAAACCTTAGAAATAGTGTTTTTATAGATATTACTGCCAATCAAAATGTTTCAGAGATGTATGAAGCCTATTTACGTCAAAATATTGCAGTGGTAACTTGCAACAAAATTGCCTGTGCTTCTAGTTCTGAAAACTACAATACTTTGAAAAAAGTTTCTCGAAAATCTAATGTTTCTTTTCTTTATGAAACTAATGTTGGAGCAGGGTTGCCTATTATCGATACGTTAAAGAATTTAATAGCCTCAGGAGATAGAGTTCATAAAATTCAAGCTGTACTATCTGGAAGCCTAAATTTTGTATTCAACAAGTTTGATGAATCATCAACTTTTTCGGCTGTGGTAAAACAAGCTGCTACTGAAGGATATACTGAGCCAGACCCAAAAATAGATTTAAGTGGAATTGATGTAGCTAGAAAAATTTTAATTTTAGCGAGAGAAAGTGGTTTTGATTTAGAATTAGAAGACATAGAAAACAATTCATTTTTATCAAAAGAAAGTCTCGATACAAATAATAATGCTGATTTTTATTTGTCACTAGAGAAACATGAATCCCAATTTCAACAGTTATTTTTGGAATCAAAAGTAAATAACTGTCGTTTAAAATATGTAGCCGAGTTTAAAGATGGTAAAGCTAAAGTTGGTTTACAACAAATAAACCCCTCTCATTCCTTTTATAATCTTGAGGGAAGTGATAATATTGTATTGTTTTACACAGACAGATATTCTGAACAACCTTTAATTATTAAAGGGGCTGGTGCTGGTGCAGAGGTTACAGCTTCTGGTATATTTGCAGATGTTATTAGGACAGGAAATCTTTAAGGTTGTATAATATTAATTAGAAACTAATAAGATGAAAGAAATTAAAATATTTACACCTGCAACTGTTGCCAATATCTCTTGTGGTTTTGATATTCTTGGTCTTTGTTTGGATACTGTTGGAGACGAAATGGTAGTTAGAGAGGTGCCTGAAAAAGGAATAAAAATAACTAAAATAACAGGTCAGAAATTGCCATTAGAAACACATGAAAATGTTGCTGGTGTTGCAGGTTTAGCATTGCTTGAAAAGGTAGATGCTTCTGTTGGTTACGAAATAGAAATACATAAAAAGATAAAACCAGGCAGTGGGATAGGGAGTAGTGCAGCTAGTGCAGCTGGTGCTGTATTTGCAATTAATGAATTATTAGGAAAACCATTTTCTAAACAAGAGTTAATTTATTTTGCAATGCAAGGAGAAAAACTAGCTAGTGGTTCTGAACATGCGGATAATGTATCACCAGTAATTCTTGGTGGCTTTACCTTAGTTAGAAGTTATCAACCTCTAGATGTTTTAAAAATTAATACTCCTAATGATTTATATGTAACAATCATTCATCCTCAAATAGAGGTGAAAACTGCAGATGCTCGTGCTGTTATAAAAAATCAAGTATCATTAAAAAAAATGGTTACTCAGATGGGTAACTTTGGTGGTTTAATTAGTGGATTATTCACTAATGATTATGATTTAATAGGAAGATCTTTACATGATGAAATTATAGAGCCTAATCGATTGGTATTAATTCCAGAATTTAATAAAGTTAAAAAAGGGGTCATACATGCAGGTGCTTTAGGTGCTGGTATTTCTGGTTCAGGACCTTCTATTTTTGCGCTTAGTAAAGGAGAGAGAACTGCAAATTTTGTTGGTGAAACAATGGCAAAAATATACAACAATACAGATATAGATTATGATATTCATATTTCAAAAATTAATCAACAAGGAATTAAAATTTTATAAAAAAGTATGAGATATTATAGTTTAAATAATTCATCACCTTTAACTTCTTTTAAAAAAGCAGTTCAAAATGGAATTGCACCTGATAGGGGGTTGTATTTCCCTGAAAAGATCACTCCAATTTCTGAAGACTTTATAAATAATATTGGTGACTATTCTAATGAAGAAATTGCCTATGAAGTAATTAAACAATTTGTTGGAGACGAAATTCCGGCTAATATTCTCAAAGAGATTATTAAAAAAACTATTTCTTTTGATTTCCCTGTTGTTAATTTAGACCAAAATATTGGTTCTCTTGAATTATTTCATGGTCCAACGATGGCTTTTAAGGATGTAGGAGCAAGATTTATGTCTCAATGTTTAGAATATTTTAATCAGGATAAAACTGAAGACATTACTGTGTTGGTTGCAACTTCTGGCGATACAGGAGGTGCTGTTGCTAATGGATTTTTAAATGCAAAAGGTGTTCAAGTAGTAATTTTGTATCCAAAAGGGAAGGTGAGTGAAATTCAAGAAAAACAACTAACTACTTTAGGAAATAATATAACTGCTCTTGAAGTAGATGGAGTATTTGATGATTGTCAAGAAATGGTGAAATCGGCATTTTTAGATAAAAATATTTCTAGAAACTTAACATCAGCAAATTCTATAAATGTAGCTAGATGGTTGCCTCAAATGTTTTATTTTTTCTTTGCCTATAAACAAGTTAGTAAACATTATAAAGACATTGTTTTTTCTGTTCCTAGTGGAAATTTTGGAAATATTTGTGCTGGGTTGTTAGCTCAAAAATTGGGTTTACCTGTGAAACATTTTGTAGCCTCAACAAATATTAATGATACTGTTCCTCAATATTTATTAAATGGAAATTATGATCCTAAACCATCAAAAGCTACTATTTCAAATGCTATGGATGTAGGTAATCCAAGTAACTTCATTAGAATTCAAGAATTATTTGATAATAACCTATCTAGCTTAAAAAAATCTTTTTCCTCGTTTAGTTTTTCAGATGATGAAACTAAAATAATGATGAAGAGTATACATGATAAATTTAACTACATCTCAGAGCCACATGGGGCCATTGGTTATTTAGGTTTAAAAAAGTATGGTTTAAAAACTAACGAGTTTGGTGTTTTTTTAGAAACTGCACATCCGGTTAAGTTTTTAGAGGTAGTAGAAGAAACTCTTTCAGTTAATGTGGAGATACCTCACAAAATTAAGCAGGTTATGAGTAAAGAAAAAGTTGCAACATCAGTTTCTAATTATCAAGAATTAAAAATGTTTTTAAATCGTTAATTATTGTTGGAGTATTCATTCATTAATTGCTTACCGCAAATTTAGTATTTTTGATAAATATTTATTTGTGTTTAGCAGTACAGAGCAAATTAATTAAATTGTTATTGTAAGCGTTATCGTATGAATTTATGAAGTCTACTCATATACCATTTCAAAAAACAGGATTCTTTTCCAAGACCATGACTGATTATTTAGATCAGAAAGAATCGATTCAGCCTTATTATAATAATTTTCCTAATATAAAAGGTTTTGCTTCTCAGATTCAGGAGAAAGGGGAAAATTTTTCACTCTCAACTAGAAAAGAGTTAGTAAGTGTTTTACAGGATCAGTATAGCAATATAACTACTTCTAATGCCACTTTAGAAAATATAAAATCACTTGAAAATAAAGATACTTTTACTATAACAACAGGTCACCAATTAAACTTGTTTACTGGTCCATTGTATTTTTTATATAAGATAGTTTCTGCCATTAATTTATCTGAAACTTTAGCGGAGCAATTTCCTTTACAAAGATTTGTTCCTGTGTATTGGATGGCTACAGAAGATCATGATTTTGAAGAAATTAATTATTTTAAATTTAAAGGTGAAAAAGTTACTTGGGATAGACAGGACGGTGGGGCCGTTGGAAGATTTTCGTTAGAAGGAATGCAGGATGTTTTTACTAGTTTTTCAAAAAAATTAGGAGATTCTAAAAATGCTGTATATCTAGCAGAACTTTTTAAAAGTGCTTATGTTTCTCAAACCTCTCTTGCCGAGGCCACTAGATATATTGCTAATGACTTGTTTAAAACCTATGGCTTGGTTGTTTTAGATGCTGATGACCAACGGTTGAAAAATATTTTTGCTCCTATTATAAAAGATGAATTACTTCATCAAACCTCTTGGAATGCAGTTTCCAATACCATAGTAAATTTTGAAAAGCAATATAAAGTACAGGTAAACCCTAGAGAAATTAATTTATTTTATTTAACAGAAAACTCTCGAGAACGAATTATTGAAAACCAAGGGCAGTATTCAATTCATAATACAGATCTTGTTTTTTCAGAAGCAGAAATTCTTAAAGAGCTTGAAAACTACAGTGATAGATTTAGTCCAAATGTAATAATGAGGCCTCTATATCAAGAAGTGATTCTTCCAAACCTTTGTTATATTGGTGGTGGTGGTGAACTTGCTTATTGGTTGCAATTGAAAGCATACTTTAAATCTGTAAAGATTCCTTTTCCAATATTATTGTTGAGAAATTCAGTTCAGATTGTTTCTAAAAAACAGATCAAAAAGTTACATAACTTAGATATTTCTTTTGAAGAAATGTTCATGAAACAACATCTTTTACTTGCTAAAAAAGTTAAAGAGAATTCAAATATTAAGTTCAGTTTTACAGATGCTACTGAATTGTTAACTCAACAGTTTTTAGCCTTAAGAAGAATTGCCAATGAAACTGATGTTTCTTTTATTGGAGCTGTAGATGCGCAACATAGAAAACAACTCAAAGGGTTAGAAAATCTGGAAAAAAGATTATTACGCGCAGAAAAAAGAAAACAAGTTGATAGAATCAATAGAATTATTGAATTACAAGATCAATTATTACCTAATAAAAGCCTAGAAGAACGTCAGCGAAATTTTTCTGAGTATTATTTAGAACACGGACAAAACTTAATTATCGCATTAAAGGAATCATTAAAACCAATAGAACAAGCATTTACTATCTTAGAACTCTAAATGAACTTAAAGCCGGGATTGCATCCTAGAAATAAGCATAAAAATGGTTATAACTTCGATATTTTAACCAAACACAATAAGAATTTAGTACCCTTTGTCAGAAAGAATGAATATGGAACAGTTACCATAGATTTTTCTGATCCTAAAGCTGTCAAACAACTAAATCTGACTTTATTAGAAGTACACTATGGAATTAAAGATTGGACGTTTCCTGATGAAAATTTATGTCCACCTATTCCTGGACGAGTAGATTACATTCATTATATAGCTGACTTGTTGGAATCCTCTGGCATTTCAAAAGATATTAAAATTTTAGACATAGGTACTGGAGCAACCTGTATTTATCCTTTATTAGGAGTTAAAGAATACAACTGGAATTTTGTTGCTTCTGATATAGAATTAGATTCTTTAGATTCTGCTCAAGATATCATAGATGATAATGGTTTAAAGAGTAAAATTACATTAAGACAACAATTAGATGAAGCTAATATTTTAAAAGGAATCATAGAAAAAGGAGATTCTTTTTCCGCGGTTATTTGTAATCCTCCTTTTTATAAATCGGAAATGGAAGCTAAAGGTGCCAATGCTAGAAAGTCTAGAAACTTAGGAAATAATGCCGTAAGAAATTTTGCAGGAAATAATAATGAATTATGGTATCCTGGCGGTGAGAAGGCTTTCTTACACAATTATTTCTATCAAAGCTCTTTGTATAAAGACACGAGTTTTTGGTTTACAAGTTTGGTGTCTAAAAAAGAAAATATTGAAAGTCTTCAAAAATCTGGAGAAAAGTTAAAAGTGAAAAACTTCACCATCATTCCGATGCATCAAGGGAATAAAGTAACTAGAATTGTAGCTTGGCAGTTTTAAGTTTCAATCTAAGAAAATACAATGTCGTTGATCTTCCATTTTTTACAAATGGAAGATAAAATGACATATACCAGCATGTGAACAAACACCAAACATACAAAAGCATAGATAGGAACTCCAAAAATTTGATAAGGCCAATAATAGGTCCAAACACCCAAATTAATGGTGATAATTTCTCCAAAAGCTGGAATAATTAGCGATAACCAAAAGGCAATGATCACTTTGTTTTTGATGGTTTTATTTTTCAAATAAGGAATCAATCCAGATTCTATTCGATACAAAAAGTAGAAAGCCAACATCCAGGCAAATGGGAGCCATAAAGGTAAATCTCTAGAGATTTCATGATATTTCCAATAATTATTACTAACACCCCATTTTTCACCAATCATTCCACCAAAACCGGTAACTATCATTCCAATGAGTAATATCCAATTTTTGCTTTCAGTGATGATAATATTTTTGTAAATAATTTGAAGAATTTTTAAAAACAAAATAATGGCTATGATAGTATCATAAGATTTTAAGAATCCTATGAGAAAACCAGCAAAACAGAGTTTAATAATGGCTTTTAGAATTTCTTTTAGAAATCCTATATAATTAGTTATTTTAATCATTAAGTTAGAAAACTATTCTTATTGAAGATGATACAAATTTACTTTATTTAATTAATAAAAGCTTTTTAAATACAAAAACCAAAGCTATTAGCTTTGGTTTAGGGGGTAAATCTTTCTTATTCATTACAATAAATCCCATAAATACTTCATTAAAAGTCTTTGGTATTGAAACTTATATATATTTAAACTAATTACCAATAACTATGCCAAAATAAAAGACCGAAGATATTTCTTCGGTCTTTTATTTTTTATTATAAATGAATAACTTCATCATATGCATCGGCAACGGCTTCCATAACTGCCTCGCTCATTGTAGGGTGAGGGTGAATTGTTTTTAAAACTTCATGTCCAGTAGTTTCAAGTTTTCTTCCCAATACTGCCTCTGCAATCATGTCTGTTACTCCAGCACCTATCATATGGCAACCTAACCATTCTCCATATTTAGCATCAAAAATTACCTTAACAAAACCCTCAGGTGTTCCAGCAGCTGTTGCTTTTCCTGATGCAGAGAAAGGAAATTTCCCTACTTTTAATTCATATCCTTGTTCTTTTGCTTGTTCTTCTGTTAGACCTACAGAAGCAATTTCTGGACTAGCATAAGTACAACCTGGTATATTTCCGTAGTCTATAACTTCACTATGTAATCCAGCAATCTTTTCAACACAAGTTATTCCTTCAGCTGAAGCAACATGAGCTAAAGCAGGACCTGGAGTTACATCTCCAATTGCGTAATAACCAGGAATATTAGTTTGATACCAATCGTTTACTAAAATTTTATCTCTATCAGTAATAATTCCAACATCTTCTAATCCGATGTTTTCAATATTAGTTTTAATTCCTACTGCAGACAATAAAAGATCTGCTTCCAAAGTTTCTTCTCCTTTTTTAGTTTTTACTGTTGCTTTAACACCATCACCAGAAGTATCCACAGCTTCCACAGAAGAACTTGTCATAATTTTAATTCCAGCCTTTTTTAAAGAGCGTTCAAATTGCTTTGAAATATCTTTATCTTCAACTGGTACTATTGTTGGTTGAAATTCTACTATTGTTACATCTGTTCCCATAGAATTATAAAATGATGCAAATTCAACTCCAATGGCTCCAGAACCAACTACAATCATAGATTTTGGCTGAGAAGGTAAGGTCATTGCTTGTCTGTAACCAATTACTTTTTCCCCATCTTGAGGTAAATTTGGCAATTCTCTAGATCGAGCTCCAGTTGCAATGATAATATGACTTGCACTATATTCAGTAATTTTTCCATCTTTAGAAGTTACATCGATTTTTTTACCAGCCTTAACTTTTCCAAAACCATCTATAACATCAATTTTATTCTTTTTCATTAGAAATTGAACTCCTTTACTCATTCCTTCTGCAACACCTCGACTTCTTTTAATAACGGCTTCAAAATCTTTATCAATAGATTCAGCTTTTAAACCGTATTGATCTACATGTTTAAGGTATTCATAAACTTGAGCACTTTTTAACAACGCTTTTGTGGGAATACATCCCCAATTCAAACAAACACCACCTAAACTTTCTTTTTCTACTACAGCAGTTTTAAAACCTAATTGAGAAGCTCTTATGGCGGTAACATATCCTCCAGGACCACTACCAACAATTATAATATCGTATTTCATAATCTTTTGTTTTTATTTTGTAATTTTCACTAGGTGTTATTAACTCCGTTTACACTATTTTACATTCTAGTTGGAACCTGAATTCCTAACAAATTGAAAGCAGATTTTATAACGTCCGCCACTTTACTTGCCAATTGAACACGTAATCTTTTTTTAGTTTCATTTGATTCACCTAAAATAGAAACATTTTGATAGAATGAATTAAATTCCTTCACCAAATCATATGTGTAATTGGCAATGAGAGCAGGGGAGTAATTATCTGCAGCCTGTTGAATTGTATCTGGATATAATTCTAACTGTTTGATTAATTCTTTTTCTTTAACATGCAAAGAAACATCAGAGGCATTTACTTGCGGACTATAATCAAAAGTAGCTTTTCGTAAGATTGATTGTATTCTAGCATAGGTATATTGAATAAACGGACCTGTATTACCTTGAAAATCTACAGAAGCTTTGGGATCAAATAAAATTCTTTTTTTTGGATCTACTTTCAATATAAAATATTTTAATGCACCTAAACCTATGATATGATATAAATCAGATTTTTCTTCCTCAGAATAACCATCTAATTTCCCTAATTCTTGAGAAATATTTTTAGCAGTATCTGTCATTTCATTCATCAATTCATCTGCATCTACAACAGTTCCTTCTCTAGACTTCATTTTTCCAGAGGGTAAATCTACCATTCCATAACTTAAATGATATAAATGGGTAGCCCATGAAAATCCTAATTTTTTTAAAATTAAGAATAAGACTTTAAAATGATAGTCTTGTTCATTTCCAACTGTATACACCATTCCATTAATATCTGAATGATCTTTTACGCGCTGTATAGCTGTTCCAATATCTTGGGTCATATATACAGCAGTTCCGTCTGAGCGTAATACTAGTTTTTCATCTAGCCCTTCGTCTGTCAAATCACACCATACTGATCCATCTTCTTTTTTAAAGAAGATTTTACGGTTAATTCCGTCTTCAATGACATCTTTTCCCAGTAGATAAGTATTGCTTTCGTAATACAAAGTATCAAAATCTACGCCCAAGTTTTTATAGGTGGTTTTAAACCCCTCATATACCCAGCTATTCATCATATTCCAAAGCGCAACAGTTTCTGAATCTCCTGCTTCCCACTTTAATAACATTTGTTGTGCCTCAATTAGAATAGGTGCTTGTTTTTTTGCCTCTTCTTCAGATATTCCTTCGATAACTAAATTGCTTACTTCCTGCTTATAAGCGTCATTAAATTTTACATAATATTTTCCAACAAGGCTATCGCCTTTCTCACCTGTTGAAAGAGGTGTTTCTGAGTTTCCAAATTTTTTCCATGCCAACATAGACTTACAAATATGAATACCCCGATCATTAATGATTTGAGTTTTATAAACTTTATTCCCAGACGCTTTTAAAATTTCTGCAACAGAATATCCTAATAAATTATTTCTAACATGCCCCAAATGTAGAGGCTTATTCGTATTTGGAGAAGAATATTCTACCATAACTACGTCTTTTGATTTTGATGAAAAACCAAAATTATCTAGTGAGTATATGTCATTGAAAGATTGAAGATATACCTGATCATCTATGACTAGGTTTAAAAACCCCTTAACTACATTATATGCTACAACTTCATGAACATTTTTAACTAAAAAGTCGCCTAAATTTTCTCCGATTTGAGCTGGATTCCCTTTCCTATATCTAAGCATTGGAAAAACGACAATGGTAATATCACCCTCAAAATCTTTGCGTGTTGCTTGAAATTCAACCGATGGCAATGTGGTTTCAAAAAGTGCTGAAAAACCTTCTTTTACTTTAGCTTCTAAAAGGGTTTGAATATTCATTGAGTATCATAAATTGAAGTGCAAAATTACATATTTTATTTTATTTTTTGATAGATGTTTACCTAGATTTTAATGGTACTTTTACACTGCTTTAGCTTTTACATTATAAACTAATTTTATCAGATAGTTATGTGAGCTTGAACCTAGTTAAAAATAACTTTGTAATTATGGAAGAACGTTTAGAACAATTATCGAAATTATCTAAGGAAACCTATCCTGAGACTTTAAAGTATTTTAAAATGCTAAAGAAGAGAACACCTAAGAATTTAGATGTTGTGATGAAAGAACTGCATGATAATGAGTTTAAAAAAACAGATTGCTTGACCTGTGGGAATTGTTGTAAAACAACTAGTCCTATTTTTATAGATAAAGATATTCAACGTATATCTAAGCATCTAAATATGAAAGAACGTAATTTTATAGAGCAATATCTAGAAAGAGATCAAGATGATTTTATGGTATTAAAAACAGCGCCATGTTCTTTTTTTGATGCTACTGATAACTCCTGTTTTATCTATAATGTTAGGCCAAAAGCTTGTTCTGATTACCCACACACTAACAGAAAGAAGTTTATTCAGATTACAGATTTAACACTTGCTAATACTGAAGTTTGCCCAGCCACTCATTCCATTATAGAAAATTTAAAAAAACGAATCCCGTTGCACTATAATAAAAAAGTAAAACGAAGTTAAGTTATTAGTTTTATTGACTTTAAATAAACACTCTCTCTGTTTAAGTAAAAAACTTTCTGTATTTTAGTATAAATTTTTAGCTACAGTGGAAACTTTATTCAATTATTTTGAAACCATACCTTCTTCACATAGAAGTTTGATACTAGTTGGCGGTATTACTTTTTTTTGGCTTCTAGAAGGTGCACTGCCCTTGTTCCTTTTTAACTACAAAAAATGGAAGCATGCCATTCCTAATTTATTTTTTACAGCAACCACAGTAATCATTAATTTTTCATTAGCTTTTTTGCTGTTATTTACAGCAGATTGGGTACAGACAAATAATTTTGGAATTATTAATTGGATGCCAGAAATACCATTATGGTTGTATATTTTATTGGGGGTAGTTTTATTAGATTTTTTTGGTGCTTATTTAGCTCATTATACAGAACATAAGATTAAACCTTTATGGATGATTCATTTGGTCCATCATTCAGATCATAAAGTAGATACTACTACAGCTAATAGACATCATCCTCTAGAGAGTGTAATTCGTTTTGGATTTACATTGTTTGGTGTATTGGTAGTTGGTGCTCCTATTGCTATTGTTATGATATATCAATCAATGTCTTTGATTTTTACACAATTTAATCATGCCAATATTAAGATTCCAAAATCTGTAGACAAACTATTAAGCTATGTCATCGTATCTCCCGATATGCACAAAGTACACCATCATAATTTATTACCTTATACAGATGCCAATTATGGCAATATATTTTCTATTTGGGACCGTTTGTTGGGAACTTACATGCATTTAGACAGAGAAAAAATTGTGTATGGTGTAGATACTTTTCCGGATGAAAAAACAAATTCTTCTTTGAAAGAATTGTTAAAACAACCTTTTCAGAAGTATCAAAAGCCTACAAATTTGAACGAATTGTAAAAAGCCTATTGGTAGATTATATATTTTTTTCTAACAATCTTAAATTTTTCTAAGCCCTCTTGCCATGAAGCTTTAATATCTGCTTCAGAAACCTTTTCTTCAAGCTGTGCTTGAAGTTTTGTAGTTCCTGCTAATTTGGTAAAAAAAGTATTAAAAAAATTCTTAGTTCTATTTTGTTTTGTTGCCTTTATTAGCCAAGAAAGGTTTAAGGAAGTTAATTTTTCAACGTCTCTTAAATCTTCTCCATAAGAAATCATATGAGCATGTTTTGGGTATTTAGCTCCTTCATTAGGAGTTGGTGTAAACGAGAATTTACTTTTAGTATTTAAAAAAGGAGAGCCATAAATTTGAAATTGCATGTTGGTTCCACGTCCAGCATTTACGTTAGTACCCTCAAAAAAGCACAAACTAGGGTAGAGGTTGATGGCCTTTTTATTAGGTAAGTTTGGTGAAGGTTTTATGGGTAAGTTATAAGTAGAACTATGCGTATAATTTTTTAGTTTAATAACAGTTAAAGTAGCTTTTAGTTCATTATCTAGCCATTTTTCTCCATTAATCATGAGTCCGTATTCACCTATGGTCATTCCATAAACAACAGGAACAGGATGCATTCCTACAAAACTTTTATGTGCTGGTTCTAAAATTGGCCCATCTATATAATGTCCGTTTGGGTTTGGTCTGTCTAGTAATAATAAAGGAATTTTAAGTTCTGCACAAGCCTCCATGACGTAGTGTAAAGTAGAAATATAGGTGTAAAATCTAGCACCAACATCTTGAATATCAAAAACCACAAGATCAATATCTTTTAATTGAGCTTTCGTAGGTTTTTTGTTTTTTCCATAAAGCGATATCAGAGGAAGTCCTGTTTTTGCGTCCATTCCGTCAGCTATAGATTCTCCAGCATCTGCTTTTCCTCTAAAACCATGCTCTGGAGCAAAGACCTTTTGAATATTTAATTTTAAAGAAACCAAGCTGTCTACTAAGTGAGTATAGTTGGATCCGTTAGAAATAACAGATGTTTGGTTAGCGACAATAGCAATTCTTTTCCCTTTTAATTTTGAGACGTATAAGTTAGTTTGGTCTGCACCAGTAAGGATTTTATAGGAAGATTTAGTTTCTTGAGCACAGGAAACGATTGCGGTACAAATCACAAAAAGAATAAATAAATATGTACTTTTACGTGCAGTTAAAATCATAGCATTGAATTACGAATTATTTGTAGCCAAACGAATTATCTCTGGTAAGGAGTATAAAAGTAGTATTTCGTCCCCAATAATAAAAATTGCGATTACAGCAATTTCATTAGGATTGGTTATCATGTTAATTGCTATTGCTACAGGTGAGGGTTTACGTGAAAAAATTAGAAGTAAAATTTCTGGTTTCAATGGGCACATACAAATTACGAAATATGATGCTAACAATTCAGATGTTTCAGTGATTCCTATTGATAAAAATCAGAATTTTTACCCCAAGTTCACCAATATTAAAGGAATTAAAAATATTCAAATTTATGCCAATCAAGTAGGGTTGATTAGAACAAAAAATGATTTTGAAGGAATTATTTATAAGGGTGTTTCTACAGATTATGACTGGACATTTTTTAATGAATATCTAATAGCAGGAAAAGTTCCAAATTTTAATCAAAAAAGAACTAGAGATGTTCTATTGTCAAAAACCATTGTCAATAGATTAAAATTGAAGTTAAACGATACTATCAATGTTACCTTTTTTAAAAATAAGACCTCTAAATTACCATCAAATAGAAAGTTAGTTATTACTGGAATTTATAACACAGGCTTTCTTGAGTTTGATAAAAATATAATGATTGGAGACATCAGGCAGATTCAGCGTTTAAATCGCTGGAATGAAAATGAAGTTGGGGGCTTTGAAGTTATTTTAGAAAATTTTGATGATTTAGAACAAATAGGTGTTGAAGTTTATAATGAAATTGATTCAACCCTAGATGCAACTACTATTGCTTCGAGCTATCCAGGATTATTTGAATGGATAGAGCTCTTTGATAATAATACTTGGTTTATTATCATCATTATGATTTTGGTAGCTGGTATAAATATGATTACAGCATTATTAGTTCTAATTTTAGAACGCATTCCAATGGTTGGTATTTTAAAGGCAATGGGAAGTTCTAATTGGAGCATAAGAAAAATCTTTTTATACAATGCTTCTTATTTAATTTTTATTGGATTATTTTGGGGAAACTTAATTGGATTAACATTGTTATTTGTACAAAAATATTTTGGGGTTATCACTCTTGATCCTTCTACATATTATGTTTCGGAAGTTCCTATAAGTATTGATTTTTTAGCTGTATTATTTTTAAATATAGGAACTCTAGTTTTGTGTTTTATAATGTTAATTATTCCCTCTATTATTATCACAAAGATTCAACCTTCAACGTCTATTAAATTCGCTTGATTACTTTCTCAGGAAAACACCATTTGCTTGAAGGTTATTTCTGAAATATTTTGTTCCTTTACGGTATAATTATAACTTAATGCAATACGCTAACAACATTTTAGAAACCATAGGAAATACCCCTCTGGTTAAGATTAATCATTTGACTAAAGATTTACCTTGCTTGGTTCTCTCTAAATATGAAACTTTTAATCCTGGAAATTCTGTAAAAGATAGAATGGCATTGCAAATGATTGAAGATGCAGAAGCAGACGGACGCTTAAAGCCAGGAGGGACTATAATTGAAGGTACCTCTGGAAATACAGGAATGGGACTAGCATTAGCAGCTGTAATAAAAGGATACAAGTGTATTTTTGTTATGGCCGACAAACAATCTAAAGAAAAGGTTGACATTCTTAGAGCAGTAGGAGCAAAGGTAGTTGTTTGTCCAACTGATGTTGAGCCAGAAGACCCAAGATCTTATTATTCAGTATCTAAAAGATTGGGAAAAGAAACTCCTAACTCTTGGTATGTGAATCAATATGATAACCCAAGTAATTGCAAAGCACATTTTAAAAGTACAGGCCCAGAAATTTGGAAACAAACAAATGGTAAAGTCACTCATTTTGTTGTTGGAGTCGGTACAGGTGGAACTATTTCAGGTGTTGGGAGCTATTTGAAAATGATGAATCCTGAAATTAAAATATGGGGTATAGATACTTATGGTTCTGTATTCAAAAAATATCATGAAACTGGAATATTTGATGATAATGAGATTTATCCATACATAACTGAAGGAATTGGAGAAGATATTTTACCACTAAATGTGAATTTTTCTTTAATAGATGGTTTTACCAAAGTTACCGATAAAGATGCTGCGATTTATACTCAAAGGCTTGCAAAAGAAGAAGGAATGTTTTTAGGAAATTCGGCAGGAGCTGCTGTTAAAGGTCTTTTACAATTAAAAGAACATTTCACAAAAGATGACGTTGTTGTAGTTTTATTTCATGATCATGGCAGTAGGTATGTTGGTAAAATGTTTAATGATGACTGGATGCGTAAACAAGGGTTTATCCAATAATTAAAAAAAGATTCTAAAATTATAATTTGTGAATAATTTTAAATTATTATCTTCATTAAAATGCTTAAATATTAAATATGAAAACTATTAAAATCATTGTTTTTACATTGTTGATTATAGGCTGCAATACTAAACATAAACAAAAAAATAATTTAATGAATTATTCGGATGAAATTTTAGAGAAAGCTCAAGAAATTCATGATCGAGTTTTGGTTTTAGACACCCACGTAGACATTAATGTATCAAATTTCACTAATGATAATAATTATACTGAAGATTTAGGAAATCAAGTTAATCTTCCAACCATGAAAGCAGGTGGTCTTGATGTTGCTTGGTTCATTGTTTACACAGGGCAAGGACCTCTTACAGCTGAGGGTTACAAAAGTGCATATGAAAATGCAATTAGTAAGTTTGATGCCATTCATAGATTAACAAAAGAAATTGCGCCAGATAAAATTGGTTTAGCAGTAAATTCTTCTGAAGCGAGAGAATTACATCGTATTGGAAAAAAAGTTGCTATGATTGGTGTAGAAAACGCATATCCTCTTGGTTTAGATATTTCTAGAGTCAAAGAATTTTATGATAGAGGAGCAAGATATATGTCATTATCTCACAATGGCCACAGTCAGTTTTGCGATTCAAATACTGGAGAAAAAGACAGTTTATGGATAGATAAAGGGGTGAGTAATCTTGGAAAGCAAGTTATAGAGGAAATGAATAAATTGGGGATGATGATTGATATTTCCCATCCATCAAAACAATCTATTAAAGATATGATTTCACTATCTAAAGCTCCTATTATAGCCTCCCATTCGTCAGCTAGAGCTTTATGTAATCATAGCCGAAATTTAGATGATGAGCAATTAGAATGGATGAAGTCTAATGGTGGTGTAGTTCAAACAGTAGCGTTCAGCTCTTATGTGAATTCAGAAAAACATATTGCATATTCATCTGCATTATCAAAAAAAGTTGAAAATTTAGCTAGAGAAAGAGAAATGGAGATGAAGTCTTGGGATGAAATTAGAAAACTAGAGGCTGCTGATCGTGAAATTTACGTAAAGCAATACAGAGTAATGTCGAAGGAAGCAGCTAAATCGATGAATGAATCGGATCCAAAACCAGTTGATGTTGCAGATTATGTAGATCATATAGATTATTTGGTTGAAAAAATTGGATTAGATCATGTAGGTATAAGTTCAGATTTTGATGGAGGTGGTGGAATTTATGGATGGAATGATGCATCTGAAACATTAAATGTAACAGCAGAGTTATTAAAAAGGGGTTATTCTGAAGATGAAATTTCTCAATTATGGAGTGGTAATTTACTTCGAGTTTTAGATAGGGTTGAAGAAGTTGCAAAGAAATTACAAACTAAAGGTAAAGTTTAAAAAAGTTTTAATCTATAATTTAAATAAAAACCATCTCTATACAGAGATGGTTTTTAAACTAAAACTAATCAAATTACCTTTTATAAATCAAATAACAATGATTTAAAAAACTTTTTAATTCAACTATTATGCCAAAAAGTATTTATTTTTCTATTTCTTATAAATAATTAGTTTTTATTTTAAGTAATTTTGAAATTTGTTAAAAATGTCAACAGTTTGATTTTAATAAAAGGTGATAGTGTATTAAAATGGCTTAATATTTTATATAGCGTGTTTATGTGCTTTATACGATGAACGAACTAGAGCACCACTTTCAACATACATAAATCCCATCTCTAGCCCTAAATTTTCATATTTTTTAAATTGATCAGGTGTAATAAATTCCTTTACAGGTAGATGTTTTTTTGTGGGTTGTAGATATTGACCAATTGTTAAAACATCTAGTCCCACCCCTTGTAAATCTTTCATGGTTTGAATAACCTCTTCTTCAGTTTCACCAAGACCTAACATTAATCCAGTTTTGGTTCTCATCCCTTTTTCTTTAAGGTATTTAAGTACATTAAGGCTTCTGTCGTATTTAGCCTGGATTCGCACTTCTCGAGTTAATCTTCTAACAGTTTCCATATTGTGAGAAACTACCTCTGGATGGACATCTATAATACGATCTATTTGATTTGTTTTTCCTTGAAAATCTGGAATTAAAGTTTCTAAAGTAGTATTTGGATTTGCTCTTCTGATGGCATCTACTGTCTCAGACCAAATAATAGACCCTCCATCTTTTAAATCGTCTCTGTCAACGGAGGTGATTACGGCGTGTTTTATACCCATAATTTTAATTGACCTAGCTACTTTTTCGGGTTCATCCCACTCAACCGTTTCGGGTCTTCCAGTCTTCACACCACAAAAACCACATGATCTGGTACAGATATTTCCTAAAATCATAAAGGTAGCAGTTCCTTCTCCCCAACATTCACCCATATTAGGGCAACTTCCACTGGTACAAATGGTATTTAATTTATATTTATCTACCAACCCTCTGAGTTCGGTGTATTTTTTCCCTACGGGTAACTTTACACGGAGCCAGTCTGGTTTTTTTACTCTTTTAGGAAGTACAGCAGTATCGTTTGCCATTATTTAATAATTTATAATGCAAAGTTACGAAGAAAACAATTATAAATTTATTAGAAACCAAGCACTAAATACTATTAAAAAAATAATTCCACAAATGCTTAATATTTTTAAGTAAACTGAGGGTTGATGTTCTTTTGGTGTGTGTTTTCCAGTAATTAATATATAATTTAAAACTGCGTAAAATGGAGCTGTAAGAAAAGATAATATAGTTGCTATTTTCACCATTAAACCCATGTCATCTCTAAAATATCTGAGGATTATATAAGTTCCTATTCCTAAAAGAATAATCCAAAAATAATAGTTTAACTTTATTTTGTTAGAAAATAATAAACCATTGGCTATGGACATTGTTCTAGGAGAGGCATCTAATGTTGTAATAGTAGTGCTAAACATTGTAGTAAAAGCTGCTATAGCAATAAATACATAGGCGAAATCCCCTAAATTTTTTGTGTATAATTCAATCAATTGACTCGCAAAAATACTTCCTTTATTTGAAAAACTCTGACCCGTTTTGTTCATGACTAAAGCTCCAAGAGCAATAAAACAAATGGCTAATAATATTGTTCCAATATACCCAATATTAAAATCGAAAATGGCTTGTTTAGTTGTTGTTTTTTTTAATGTTGTCTTTTCTTTTTCTAAAGACCATATAGACTGCCATATTGAAATGTCGAGAGGTGCTGGCATCCAACCTAAAAAAGCAATTAAAAAATAAATTTCAATAGCTCCTTCAGGGAATACTTGAATAAATGTATGTGCCTGGTTATTTTTTATGATAGCAACACCTACAGCAATGAGCGTAGACACAGTTAATATCAAAATAACATATTTCATTAAGTTATCTAAAAGTTTGTATTTACCGATGATTAATATAGAAATACTAAGAATTATAATTAATAATGACCAAGTAATCATATCAACCCCCCCAAAAACATTAACTGCTAAAGCAGCTGTGACTATAGTAACTGCAGCTTGAATAATGAACATGGTAATAAAACTAATACAGTAACTAATGGCTAAAACCCCACTTCCCAACTTTTTATAACCATCTAATAATGTCTCTCCAGTAGCCGCAGCATATCTAGGCCCAAATTGAAAAAAAGGATATTTAAAAAGAGCCGCAATTAGTATTGCCCACAACAGACCAAAACCAAAATCAGCTCCAGCTCTTGTTGATTGAACAAGATGAGATACACCAATAGCTGCCCCTGCAAAAAGCAATCCTGGACCTAAAGATTTTAGGATTCTTTTTTTCATTAGGATTTATTTATAATCTCGGCTAATATTTTTTTAGCACGTAATAATTTTACTTTAATATTACTCATAGGTTCATCTAAGTGTTCAGAAATTTCCTTGTAGGTTAATTCTTTAAAAAAACGTAAATGAATCACTTCTTGGTATTTTGGTTTTAGTTGTTTGATGTCTTCCAGAAGCTTGGCTAGATTCTGTTCAGTAATAAGGTTGTCCTCAGGAGATGGATTATTATCAACAATCTTATAAGCTTCAGCTTCTTGATCTTCACTAGTAGTAGTATTGATCGATTTTTGATTTTTTCTAATCAAATCAATATGTATATTTTTAGAAATGGTAGTTAACCAAGTTTTGAATTGATATTTTTTATCAAAACTATTAATCTTATCAAATGCTTTAGAAAATGTTTGTATGGTAATGTCTTCAGCATCATTTTCATTTTGAGTTCTTTTCAATTGATAATTATATATATCTGTCCAAAAGTGGTGCAATAAAAAGTTAAAAGAACTTTGGTCTCCTTGTTTTGCTTTCTGAATGTGATTAGCTAAAATTTCTTTAGTTATTTCCAATACGTATTTTTTGAAATGGAGTAGGATATAAATATAACAAATTGAAATAGAACTAAAAATAATTCTATAAATGGTAAAAAATATAGGATACTGTTTTCCTGTATTTTTTTTGCAGAAAAACCAATGATAGATGAACTAAATGTTAAATAGCTTAAAATAATACCTAAAGTGTATACATCTGCTTTATAATAAAGTATGAAAGGAATTAAGAAAATAAAAAGTAGTTTAGAACTACTAAATAATCCTAACAAGAATTTATGTTTGTACTTATAGTGTGAAAATATTTTTAATTGTTTTATTTTAAAAGTAAACCATTTTTTTAGTGTGAGTGGGGTTTTTGAAATTATAAAGCTATCTGGGTTTAGTGCTATAGTTGTATTTGAAGAAGTAGATGCATCTCTAATAAAAAGATCATGATGCCCAGAATCTATTTTTATGTGATTTATAAAACCGTTAACTCTGTAAAACTCACTTTTCTTATAGGCTAAATTTTTTCCGTCCACCATATAAGAAGACTGAAGTTTTGTGTAAGAAAAAGATTGAACAGTAGAAAGTAATTTGTCAAATCGTATTAAAAAGTTTAAAAAAGAATATTTTTTTGATTCATATGCTGCATAACCTAAAACAATAGATTTTGATTCAGAAAAATGAACAGACATCTCTTTAATCCATTTTTTTGAATTAGGTATACAGTCAGCATCTATAAAAAGTAATTGTTCATGTTTTGCAGATTTAATCCCTAGAGTTAACGCATACTTTCTATTTCCCCAAAATGCTTCATTATTTTTAACATTAACAATCTTTATTCGTGAATTATTGGCTTGAAATTCTTTAATTACTTCAAATGTCTCATCGTTTGAGGCATTATTAATAAAGATCAATTCATAATTTTTATACTCTTGTTCTTCCAGTAAAGGAATAAGTCTGTTTAAATGTTTTGCATTGTTCTTAGCATATACAATAACAGAAACAGGAACAAACTCATCAAAAGATTTGTTTGAATTTTTATGAAATAAAAAGGATGTAAATGAGATGTAGTAACATAACTGAACTACTGCGGTAACTACAAAAGTGTAGAATAAAACAGTAATGATCATTGAAATTTAATTATGGGTTGGTTCTGTACAATCTTCAAATTGATCTGAAGTTTTGCCACAAAAACCACAAGCTTCACCACTTTTATTAAGCATAGGGTTTTGACTGGCACAGGTCCCGGCAAATTCACCATCTTTTTTTGCCCATATTTTTATAGCTATTCCTGCTACACCTATAGCAAGCAGACCAATGGTTAATAAGATAAGTTTCATTTAATTATTTAATTATAATCATACAAATATAAATAATTCTCCTAAGACATTAGCTTATTTAAGTAGTGTTATTGTATGACTCTTAATGATAAATAAAAATATATTTTAATCATCAAATAATTCATTCAATAATGTTCACTTCGATGTCTAAAGTAATTTTGAAAATAGACAAAATGGTTTGTTGAATTTTTTTAGCAAGCATATAAATATCTGTTCCACTAGCTTTATCGAAATTTACTAAAACGAGGGCTTGATTATCATGAATCCCACAATCTCCATACCTTTTTCCTTTATAACCTGCAGTTTCTATTAACCAACCCGCTGGAATTTTATAACTATGAGAAGTATCCTCTTTTTTTGATGATGGTATTTTATAAAATGGAATATTTGGATATTCTTTTTGTAGTTTTTTAAAATGTT
>Ga0257126_1000738_pt1 | contig 25608 bp, 15 predicted proteins | sample SI060_120mmetaG_FD_190151 | JGI IMG/M metagenome (GOLD analysis project Ga0257126, IMG submission 190151) | Marine microbial communities from Saanich Inlet, British Columbia, Canada - SI060_120m | ecosystem: Environmental > Aquatic > Marine > Inlet | place: Canada: British Columbia | collected... | reverse complement strand
TTAGAAGAAGTTATAGTATCAGAGGAAACTCCGGCAGCAGAGGAAACTCCGGCAGCAGAGGAAACTCCGGCAGCAGAGGAAACTCCGGCATCAGAGGAAACTCCAGCATCAGAGAAAACTCCAGCATCAGAGAAAACTCCAGCATCAGAGGAAAACGATAAAAAAGAATAATAATATTAGATATTAATATGACAAAATAATTTAAAAAGGATAAAGCATTGTGTTTTGTCCTTTTTTTTTAATTTTAATTTATTATGGATTATAAGAAAAAAAATAAAGCAGTATTGTTATTGCAAGATGGAACTGTTTTTCATGGTTTTTCAGCTGGAAAAGTAGGATATGCTACAGGAGAATTATGTTTTAATACCGGAATGACAGGTTATCAAGAAGTATTTACAGATCCCTCTTATTATGGGCAGTTAATGATTACAACTAATGCACATATAGGAAATTATGGTGTCAAGGATTCTGATGTTGAATCAGATGAAATTAGAATCTCGGGATTAATATGTAAAAATTTAAATACTACTTATTCTAGATCAGCAGGTGATGGAAATTTAAATGATTATTTTATAAATAATAATAAGGTAATTATTACAGATGTTGATACTCGAGCTGTAGTACGTCACATTAGAGATAAGGGTACTATGAATGCTATAATTTCAAATGATGATACTGATGTAGTAGAATTATTTAAAAAATTAAATGATGTTCCTTCAATGCAAGGATTGGAACTTTCTTCAAAAGTATCAACTAAAAAACCTTATTTTTATGGTGATGAGAACTCAAAATATAAGGTTGCTGTTTTAGATCTTGGGATAAAAACAAATATTTTAAGATGCTTGTCTGAAAGAGGTTGTTTTTTAAAAGTTTTTCCAATTAACTCATCTTATAAAGAATTGAATTCATTTAGTCCTGATGGATTTTTCTTATCAAATGGTCCTGGTGATCCTTCAGTTATGGAGCAGGTTATAAATACAACAAAAGATATTACAAGTGATGGAAAACCTGTTTTTGGTATTTGTTTGGGTCATCAAATTTTAGCTCTATCTGAAGGAGTTAGTACTTATAAAATGCATAATGGACATAGAGGAATAAATCATCCTGTTAGAAATGTTTTAACTGGAAAATCCGAGGTTACTTCTCAAAACCATGGATTTAGTATAAGGTATGAAGATGTAGAACAAAATTCAAATATTGATATTACTCATATTAATCTTAATGATAATACAGTTGAAGGCATTAGTTTTAATCATAAGAATTGTTTTTCAGTTCAATATCATCCTGAATCATCTCCTGGGCCATATGATTCTAGATATCTTTTTGATCAATTTATTTCTAGAATGAAAGAATACAAGAGTAAATGAGCAAGATAAAAAAAATTTTTTCTAGACAAATAATAGACTCAAGAGGTAATCCAACAGTTGAAGCAGATATAATTACAGATAGTGGTCTAATTGGAAGAGCAGCTGTTCCCTCTGGTGCTTCAACTGGAAAACATGAGGCAGTTGAACTTCGTGACAACAATATGTCTATTTATCAAGGCAAGGGTGTTTTAAATGCAGTTTCAAATATTAATAATATTATTAATAATGAATTAGTAGGTTTAGAACTTTATGATCAAAATTTAATTGATTCACGACTTATCAGTTTAGATGGAACAGAAAACAAATCAAATTTAGGAGCAAATGCAATGTTAGCTGTTTCTTTAGCTTACGCTAAAGCAGGTGCACTTTCAAAAAAACAAAATCTTTATTATTTTTTATCTCAAAACGAGACATATGAATTGCCAATTCCAATGATGAATATCTTAAACGGAGGTTCTCATGCTGACAACAGTATTGACTTTCAGGAGTTTATGGTTATGCCTGTTGGAGCTAGTTCATTTTCACATGCATTACAAATGGGTACAGAAATTTTTCATTGCTTAAAAAGTGAATTGAAAAATAATGGATATTCTACAAATGTTGGTGATGAGGGTGGTTTTGCACCAAACTTATCATCAAATAAAGAGGCTATTGAAGTTGTATTAAAATCAATTAAATCTGCAGGCTATATTGCTGGCAAGGATGTCTATATTGCAATAGACGCAGCTGCATCAGAGTTTTACAATAAAGAAGAAAATGTATATCATCTTCATCAATCTACAGGTGAAAGATTATCGCCAAATGAAATGGTTGATTATTGGCAAAATTGGACTAATAAATATCCAATTATATCAATTGAAGATGGTCTTGATGAAGATGATTGGGACGCTTGGAAAAAATTAACTGATAAAATTGGTGACAAAATACAATTGGTAGGTGATGATCTTTTTGTTACTAATGTTAATAGATTACAAAAAGGAATTGATGAAAATATTGCAAATTCTATCTTAGTTAAAGTTAATCAAATTGGAACTTTGTCAGAGACTATTAGTGCAGTTAACTTAGCTAAAAATAATGGATATACTTCCGTAATGAGTCATAGATCAGGTGAAACCGAAGACACTACAATTGCTGACTTATCTGTTGCTTTAGAAACTGGGCAAATCAAGACTGGTTCTGCGTCTCGTTCTGACAGAGTTGCAAAGTATAATCAATTATTAAGAATTGAAGAGGAGTTAGGTAAAAGAGCACTTTTCACCGGAAAAGGATTCAAATTTGTTAGGTAATAATCTTTTTAGATATTATATTTACAATTAAATATTTTTATGATGAGTAAACTTGCAAAATTACATATTAATGGTTCTGAATACGAACTTCCTATAGTTGAAGGCTCAGAGAAAGAAACAGCTATTGACATTAGTAATTTGCGATCTCAATCTGGAATCATTACACTTGATAAGGGTTTTAAAAATACAGGTTCTACCAAAAGTGCTATCACTTTTTTAAACGGTGAAGAAGGTATTTTAAGATACAGGGGTTATTCTATAGAAGATTTATCTGAAAAATCTAGTTTTTTAGAGGTCTCTTATTTATTAATTTATGGAGAACTGCCATCTTCAAATGAATTAGCTGATTTTTCAAATGAGATTACATCTCATACATTAGTTCATGAAGATGTAAAATCTATTCTTGACGGCTTCCCATCAAGAGCCCATCCAATGGGAGTCTTATCTTCACTAGTTTCTTCTTTAACAGCATTTTACCCTAAGTCACTTGACCCTAACAGATCTATTGAAGAGATAAATGGGACTATTATAAGACTTATAGCTAAACTACCTACACTTGCAGCTTGGAGTTATAAAAACCGTATGAGACAACCTGTAATGTATCCTAAAAATCATTTAGATTACACAAGTAATTTTTTACATATGATGTTTGGTTTACCAACAGCTGAAACTGAAATTAATCCTATCATAGCTACAGCTCTTGATAAGCTTTTAATATTACATGCTGATCACGAACAAAATTGTTCAGCATCTACAGTAAGAATTGTTGGATCTTCTCATGCAAGTTTATACGCCTCTATTTCAGCCGGTATTGCTGCATTATGGGGACCGCTACACGGTGGTGCTAACCAGGCAGTAATTGAAATGCTTGAAGATATTAAAAATCAAGGTGGTGATGTAGAGATTTTTATAAATAAAGCAAAAGACAAGTCTGATCCGTTTAGATTAATGGGATTCGGACATAGAGTTTATAAGAACTTTGATCCCCGAGCAAAGATTATCAAAAAGGCAGCTGATGATGTGCTTTCTCAACTCGGAATAAATGATCCTATACTAGAACTTGCTATGAAGTTAGAAGAGGTTGCTTTAAATGATGATTATTTTAAATCTCGTGGTTTATATCCTAATGTAGATTTTTACTCAGGAATAATATATAGAGCACTTGGAATCCCAACAGATATGTTTACAGTTATGTTTGCACTTGGAAGATTGCCAGGATGGATTGCTCAATGGAAAGAAGCAAGAGAAAATAGTGAGCCAATAGGAAGACCTAGACAGGTATATATTGGACATAACCATAGAGCTTACAAAAATATTTCAGACAGATAGCCTAAAAATAATTTAAATGGGTTATTCTTCATTAAGAAGTTGTATTGATGATTTAGAAAAGAATGGATTTCTAATAAGAATTTCTAAAGAAGTAGATCCTAATTTAGAAATGGCATCGATACATCTTAAAGAATTTGAGAATTCAGGAAAAGCTATTTTATTTGAAAACGTAAAGGGAAGTAAATATCCAGCTATATCTAATATTTTTGGTACTGTAGAGAGAAGTAATTTTATATTTCGTAAGTCAATTAAAAAAGTAAAGAAGTTAATTGATTTAAAAATTAATCCAATTAATGGATTTAAAGACCCTATATCTTCACTAAAAAGTGCTGTTTACGCGACAATGGCTTTACCTAAAAGAGTTAGTTTTCCTAACGATTTTGAAGAGATTAAAATTTCTGAAATTCCACAAATTAAATGTTGGCCTGATGATGGAGGAGCATTTATAACTCTTCCACAGGTTTATTCTGAAGATGTTATGAATTCCGGTATTATGAATTCAAATTTAGGAATGTACAGAATACAAATAAGTGGAAATGAATTTTTAAAGGATAAAGAAATTGGTCTACATTATCAAATCCACAGAGGTATTGGTATTCATCAAAAGCATGCAGTTGAGAATGGAGAAAATTTAAAAGTTTCTATCTTTATTGGTGGTCCTCCTTCACATACTTTTGCTGCTGTTATGCCATTGCCAGATGGTATGTCTGAAATCACATTTGCTGGTATATTAGAAGGAAGAAGGTTTAGGTATGCACTCAAAGATGGATATACAATTTCTGCTGATGCTGATTTTGTCATTTGTGGTGAGGTAAGTACTGATTTAAAGCCTGAGGGTCCTTTCGGAGATCATTTAGGATATTATAGTTTAACTCATGACTTTCCATTTTTAAAATTACATAAAGTTTATGCTAAGAAAAATGCAATTTTTCCATTTACAGTTGTAGGTAGACCTCCTCAAGAGGATTCTCAATTTGGAAAGCTAATACATCAAATGACAGGTAAAGCAGTTGAAAACGAAATCCCAGGTCTTAAAGCCGTAAATGCTGTTGATGAATCAGGAGTTCATCCGCTTTTATTAGCAATAGGGAAAGAGAGGTATACACCATATAACCCAACAAGAGCACCTCAAGAAATATTAACTATTGCTAATCATATTTTGGGAACAGGTCAGCTTTCTTTGGCAAAGTATCTACTAATTATAGAAGATGAAAATTCTCCAGATATTAATAATAAAAAAGAGTTTTTCAAACATTTATTACAACATGTTGATTGGTCAAGAGATTTACATTTTCAAACTAAAACAACAATTGATACATTGGATTACTCAAGTAAAGAGTTAAATCATGGTTCAAAATTAATTATAGCTGCAGCAGGTAAAAAGAAAAGAAGTTTACTTACTGAATTTTCACCTTATAATCTTTCTAATAAATTTAATAATCAGGTTTTAGTTATAGATGGTATATTAGCAATTGATGGCAAAGGTAGTATTCAAGAACTAATTAAAGAATTAGAAAAATATGATACTACAGGAATAGCACTAATAACATTTGTTGATGATGCTAATTTTGTTTCTGAAGATTTTAGTAATTGGTTGTGGGTTTGTTTTACAAGATCTAATCCATCTCATGATATTTATGGTCTAAACATGAAAATAGAAAACAAACATTTCTCATGCACACTTCCGATTATAGATGCCAGAATCAAGTCACATCATGCTCCTGTTTTAACTCGTTAATTTTTTTTTGTTCCAACTATTTTTTTTCTTTTTTTTCTTTTGAAAAATTACATATTTTGGACCATTTGAAAAATTGTTTGGTAAGTTAATTTTTGGAACTGTATTTTCAATAAGCTTTTCAATATCCATAAAATTACTCACTTGTTTACTGTTTATAAATGTTATGGCTTCACCAGTTTTATCAGCTCTAGCAGTCCTTCCTATTCTATGAACATAATCCTCCGCATCGTGAGGTACTTCATAATTAATTACTAATTCTATACCTTTAATATCAATTCCTCTAGATAAAATATCTGTTGCTACTAGTATTTTTATTTTTTTGTTTTTAAAATCTCTTATTGTACTTTCTCTTTGTTCTTGATTTAGTTCTGAATGCATATCACTTGACTTAAAACCAGATCTATTTAATATTTTCTTTATTTCTTTTACACTCTTAATGCTAGAAGCAAAAATTAAAACATGACTCAAAGGTTTTTCTTTGTTTTTTTTAATAAAGATTTCTTTTATTAACTGTACTTTTTGTTCATCATGAACAAGGTAGGCTGTTTGCTTTATTCCTGATGCTGGTTTAGAAATAGCCAAGCTTATGTTTTTCGGATTTTTAAGAATATTTTCCGCAAGTTTTCTAATTTTTTTTGGCATTGTAGCGGAAAACAAAAGTGTTTGTCTTGATTCTGGTATTTTTTTAGCAATCTTAATTATATCATCATAGAAACCCATATCTAACATTCTATCTGCTTCATCTAAAATTAGATAATCTATGTGTTTTGTGTCAAAATAGTCAAATTTTAGGTGAGCCATCAATCTTCCAGGAGTACATATAATAATATCTGTTCCTTTAACTAAAGCTTGCTTTTGATTTTCAAACTCTGGTCCAGTTCCTCCCCCATAAATAGGATATGATGAAGAATTAGTGAAATATGAAAATCCTTCTATTTGCATATCTATTTGCTTTGCAAGTTCTCTTGTTGGAGCTATAATTAATGCTCTAACTTTATTATTTTGTTTTTGAGAGGAAAGAAGGCTGAGAATTGGAAGAACAAACGCAGCAGTTTTACCAGTTCCTGTTTGAGCACAGGCTATTAGATCATCTCCATTTAAAATAATTGGAATTGCTTGTTGTTGAATAGGTGTTGCATCTACAAATCCCATCATCTCCAAACCATCTTCTAAGCTTTTACTTAGATTAAAGTTGTTAAATTTCATTTTAAAATTTTAGTTATTTTTCATTATTAATAATATGATTGATTTTTTTTAAAATTTTAAAAAAAGTATCCATTTCAGATTTATTAAAATGTGAAAAAACTTTGTTATTAAAACCTATGACTATTTCTTTAGCAACTTCTCTGCCAGCTAATCCTGATTTAGTTAAATGAATAATTGATTTTCTTTTGTCTTTTGGGTCAGGTTTTCGATTGATATAGCCGCTTTTTTCAAGTTTATTTAATGACCTTGAAAGCGATGTCGATTCCATTCCCATATTTGGCCCTAGTTGAGTAGAAGGAGTTCCTTCTGTCATATCTATGTTTAAAACAATCATTGCCAGTGATGTGCTAGCCATATAATCAGTGGCTGTCCTATTATACATTTTAGTTATATTAAACCATGTTTTTCTAATATTATAGTCTATAGTATCTTCTGGTTCCATATTTATAATTATTTTTATAAATATAAGATTTTAACTATGCTTGCATAGTTTTTGATAATTTTTTTTAACAATATCATTAAATATACAATATGAAGAATTCAACAACTTTAGATTGGCTCTATAAATGGGAGAAAGAAAAGCCAAATTCTATTTATTTAAGTCAACCAATAAACGGTGTATGGCATAATTGGACATTTTATGATTTTGGCCAAGAGGTTAGAAAAATGGCTGCTTACATTAAATCTTTAAATTTAAAGAAGAATTCAAAAATTGGTGTGCTTTCAAAAAATTGTGCGCATTGGATTATGTCTGATTTAGCTATTATGTTGTCAGGACATGTTTCTATTCCACTTTATCCAAACCTAAATTCAGAGTCATTAAATAAAATTTTGTTGCATAGTGAAACACAACTTCTTTTTGTTGGAAAACTTGATAATTTTGACTTAATGAAAGATGGTATTCCATCTAATATTAATTGTATTACTTTTCCATTTTATTCTCAAGATTATCCAATTTGGGATGATTTAATAAAAGATATTCAGCCAATCGAAGATAATTTAGTAGTAGAGGCAAATGAATTAGCATCAATTATTTATACATCAGGAACTACTGGAGATGCAAAAGGAGTGATGCATAGTTTTGCCAATTTTAGTTTTGCAACTATTAATGCTAGCAAATCATTAGAAATAGTTAAAAGAGAAATTTTCTTTTCATATCTTCCTTTAAGTCATATCGCTGAAAGATTATTGGTTGAGATGTGTAGTTTATATACAGGAAGTAGAGTTTATTTTGCTGAAAGTCTTGAAACTTTTTCTGCTAATTTGTCTTACGCTTCTCCTACAGTTTTTTTAGGGGTTCCAAGAATTTGGACAAAATTTCAACAAGGTATTCTCTTGAAATTGCCTCAAAAGAAATTAGATAGATTATTGAAGATACCCATCATTTCATTTTTAATTAAAAATAAAATTAAAAAGGGATTAGGTTTAAAAAGAGCTAATAATGTTTTTACAGGTGCTGCACCTACTCCAATTGCAACTATTGAATGGTTTGCAAAACTTGGAATATTTCTTCAAGAAGCATATGCAATGACAGAAAACACTTGCTATTCGCATGTAACTTTAAAAGATAATATTCGCGTAGGTTATGTTGGACAAGCATTACCAAAATGTGAAGTTAAATTTAGTAAAGAAAAAGAAATTTTAATTAGGCATGAGGCTTTAATGCTTGGTTATTATAAAGACGTTGATCAAACTAATGACATTATACAAGACGGTTGGCTTCATACAGGCGATGAAGGAGAAATTGATAAGAATGGTTTTTTAAGAATAACAGGAAGAGTAAAAGATATTTTTAAAACTTCAAAAGGAAAATATATAGCTCCATCACCAATAGAAATGAAATTATCCGAGAATAGTAATATTGAACAAGTATGTGTTGTAGGTTCAGGTATACCACAGCCAATGGCTTTGGTTGTGTTGTCAGAAAATGCTAAAAATTCAATTAATTATAAAGTATCTATTGAAGATACTTTAAAAGAAGTTAATCAAACATTAGATAAGCATGAGGTCATTCATAATTTAATAGTAGTTGATGAAGTTTGGACAGTTGAAAATGAGTTTTTAACTCCATCTATGAAAATTAAAAGAAAGAAGATTGAGAAAAAATATCAAGCTAATTACTCCAACTGGTATGCGCAAAATAATGTTGTAATACTTTAATCTAAGTTTTTAATTTCTTTTTCTTAGCCGCTGGAAATAAAATATTATTTAAAATTAATCGATATCCTGGAGAGTTAGGATGTAAAGATAAATCCGTTTTTGGATCTCCAACTTTGTGCTGATAATCTTCAGGGTCGTGACCACCATAGAAGGTCCATGTTCCATTTCCAAGTTTGCCATGAATATATCTTGATTCATTTGTAGATTTAGTTTCTCCCATAACAATAACATCAGATTTTAAGTATTTATTTCTAAACGAAGTTGTTTGACCCATAAAACCTTTAATTACCTGCATGTGATTTTGACAAAGCATTGTTGGTATAGGATCCCATTTTGCTGAAAAATCAAAAAGTGTAAAGAAATCTAAATTAGGTTTTATTTTGCGTGTTTGAGTTGCGTCAATTGAAGAGAATTCATATCGATTAGGATTTTTCACTAATTCGAAATCTTTAAATGCAAGTGTATTATTGTAATTAAGTTTTGTGTCAATATCATTATCTATTGGGTCACCATCAAACATGTGTTGACAGATATCCATTCCCTCAGATGCTAAAGCAATATCATATGAGTCTGTAGCAGAGCACATTGCAAAAAGAAAACCGCCACTTAGTACATATTCTTTTATTTTTTTTGCAACAGCTAATTTTGCTTGGGACACTTTATTGAAACCGAGTTCTTTAGCATTTTTTTCAAAAGATTTCTTTTGTTCTTTATACCAACTAGCATTTTTAAAAGAAGCATAAAATTTACCATATTGACCGGTAAAGTCTTCGTGATGTAAATGAAGCCAATCATAAAGAGGTAATAAATTATTTATCACCTCTTTATCATAGATTATGTCATAAGGAATTTCCGCATATGTTAGAGCTAAAGTTACTGCGTCATCCCAAGGCTGTTTATTTTTTGGAGAATAAATTGCAATTTTTGGAGCTTTTTCAAGGCTAATAATTTCTTGATTTACATCATTTCTACTAATATCACTTAATATCTTATTAGATTGAATATCTGCGATTAATGAATATGAAACATTCCTTGTTTTACACTCATTTTCTATAAAATTATTTGATTTTATAAGAAAACTACCACCCTTATAGTTCAATAACCATTTGACGTTTATTTCATTTTCTATAGAAAGAAATGCTATTCCATATGCTTTTAGATGATTAGTTTGTTGATCATCCATATTAATGAGTATATAAGAAGCATGCGACAAGCTAAAACACAGCAAAAATATTAATAGTAAAATTTGTTTTTTGAAAATACTAAAATGGGGCATCATTATCATTATTCATGCTTGATGAAACTGTCGATATCATAGATTCTGCATCAATACCACTTGAAAAATCTTCATTATAATCAATATCAGAGAATTTAGCAAATTCAGCAGTAAACTTTAGTCTTACATTTTCTAACGCTCCATTTCTGTGTTTGGCAATTACAATTTCACCTTGACTTCTTGAATCATCTCCATTATCCCATTCATAAATTTTGTAATATTCAGGTCTATATATGAATGTTACTATATCTGCGTCTTGTTCAATAGCTCCTGATTCTCTTAAATCTGAAAGCATTGGTCTTTTACTTCCAGTACCTGTTCTACTTTCTACACCTCTATTTACTTGAGATAGTGCTATAACAGGTATCTTTAATTCTTTTGCAATTCCCTTAAGTGATCGTGAAATAGTTGATATTTCTTGTTCTCTATTTCCAGCATTACCACCAGCACTCATAAGTTGTAAATAATCAACCATAATTATTTGTACATTATGATTTTTTACTAATCTTCTCGCTTTAGCTCTTAATTCAAATACTGTTAGCGCTGGCGTGTCATCAATAAAAATTTGAGCTTCAGATAATTGCTTTATTTTTTCATGTAACTGAACCATTTCATAATCTTGTAAATCACCTTTCCTTAATTTAGATGCTGGAAGCTGAGCTTCACTAGCTATTAATCTAGAAACTAATTGTTCTGAAGACATTTCTAAAGAGAAGAAACCAATTGGAGTTTCATGATTAATGGCAATATTTCTTGCCATACTTAGTGCGAATGCTGTTTTACCCATTCCTGGTCGAGCAGCAACAATTATTAAATCAGATTTTTGCCATCCTGATGTAACTCTATCCAATTTTGTAAATCCAGAAGGGACACCACTTAAACCATCTTCTTTTTGTCTTAAAACTTCAATATTATCTAGAGCTCCTTTAATGAGGGTGCTCATTTTATCATAACTCTTTCTAAGAGTTCCTTCAGTCACAGTAAATAATTTTTCTTCTGCAGTATTAAGTAGATCAAAAATATCAATAGTATCATTAAATGCATCTCCAATAATATTATTAGAAATACTAATCAAAGATCTTTTAATAAATTTTTCAGCAATAATTCTAGCATGAAATTCTGTGTTTGATGATGAAGAAACGTTATTTGTAAGTTGACTTATGTATAGCATACCACCAACTTGTTCTAATGCATCCATTCTTTTTAATTCTTCAGAAACAGTTAGGATATCTACAGGTTTACTATTATTAAATAAATTTATTATTGCTTCAAAAATCTTTTGATGATCAGGCTTATAAAAGTATTCTGGTTGTAAACTATCAATTGTGTCAGATAAGGACTCATTATCTATCATTAGAGCACCTAGAACTACTTCTTCTAATTCAATTGCTTGTGGTTGTAGTTTTCCATCAATCTTTTGAATTGAAGTTGCTTTTATTGATCTCTTGCCTATAGTTTTTTTTGCCATTTTATTTTACGACTCCCATTTTACAAAACTTATCCATTCTTTTTTTTATTAGATCTTTAGTAGATAACGATTGTAGTTTTTTTATTGAATTATTTATTTCTTTTTTGACAATTTTAAATGTTATTTCCGGTTCAGAATGAGCTCCGGATAATGGCTCCTTGATAATTTTATCTACAAGACCATTTTTTTTCATATCATTAGCTGTTAGCTTTAGAGATTCAGCAGCTGTTTCTTTAAAGTCCCAACTTCTCCATAATATTGTTGAACAATTTTCAGGAGAAATAACTGAATACCATGAATTATTTAACATTAGTACATGGTCACCAACACCAATACCTAAAGCTCCTCCAGAAGCTCCTTCACCAATAATAACGCATATAATAGGAGTCTTCAATCTAGTCATTTCAATAATATTTCTTGCTATTGCTTCACCTTGCCCTCTTTGTTCAGCCTCTAAACCAGGAAATGCGCCAGGAGTATCAATTAGAGAAATAACAGGTTTATTAAACTTTTCAGCTAATCTCATTAGTCTTAAAGCCTTTCTATATCCCTCAGGATTAGCCATTCCAAAATTTCTAAATTGACGTTCTTTTGTATTTCTGCCTTTTTGTTGTCCAATAAACATTACTGTTTTTCCATCAATTGTGCCCCAACCACCAACCATTGCCTTATCATCTTTAACATTTCTATCACCATGAAGCTCAACAAAATCTCCATTTGTTAAAGCATTAATATAATCAAGGCTATAAGGTCTGTTTGGGTGCCTTGATAATTGTACTTTTTGCCAAGGAGAAAGATTGTTGTAAATTTCTTTTTTAGCTTTTAAAATTTGATTTTCTATATCGTTAATAGTTTTACTAGCGTCTACATCTTTTAAATCAGCCAATTCTCTTGCCTGAATTAATTTATTATTTAATTCTTCAATAGGTTTTTCAAATTCTAGATATTGCATTATAAAGATAAAAAGGGTATCAAATATAAATAAAATGATTTGTCAGTACCTATAAAAAAACAGATGATTATTTTTGTTGTTGAAAACTATTTTAAATGATTTTATATCCAAATGCAAAAATTAATTTAGGGTTAAATATTCTATCAAAAAGAGATGATGGTTTTCATAATTTAATTTCAGTTTTTTATCCAGTATATAATTATTTTGACATTTTAGAAATTATACCAGCTAAAAAATTTCTTTTTACAAGCTCTGGATTAAATATTCCTGGAAAAACTAATTTATGTGAAAAAGCATATGCATTAATGAGTTCTAAGTATAATGTTGATCCTATTCATGTCCATTTGCATAAGAATATTCCTATTGGATCTGGACTTGGAGGTGGATCGTCCGACGCATCCTTCGTGTTAAAAGGTATTAATCAACTTTTTAATTTAAATATTGACAATAATACTTTACAAAATATTTCTTTGGAAATAGGTGCTGATTGTCCTTTTTTCATCCAAAATAAAGTAAAGCTTGTAAGCGGAATAGGAGATGTTATGAATGATATAGATCTAGATATATCTGAATATGAAATTAGGGTGATTAATACTGGGATACATATTAGTACCAAAGAGGCATTTTCTGAAATTATTTGTGATAATACTAATAATTCTTTACAGAATTTAGCTTTTTTACCAATAGAAAAATGGAAATATTCAATTACAAATGATTTTGAAAAAAATCTTTTTAATAAGTATCCAGAAATTAAAGAATCTAAGCAAAAACTTTATGATTCAGGAGCAATATATTCAAGTATGACAGGAACAGGTTCAGCTGTATATGGAGTTTTTAAAAAAGCTTAAAATTAGCCGTTCATTGTAATTAAGAACTCATTGTTGTCTTTTGTCTTCTGAAGTCTGTCTTTCATAAATTCAATAGCTTCGACAGGATTCATATCTGCAAGATAATTTCTTAACACCCAAATTCTTTGAATATGATCTTTGTCTAAGAGAAGATCTTCTCTTCTTGTACTTGAAGCAACAAGATCAACTGCAGGATAGATCCTTCTATTGGCAATTTTTCTATCAAGCTGAAGCTCCATATTACCAGTTCCCTTAAATTCTTCAAAGATTACTTCATCCATTTTACTGCCAGTTTCTGTTAAAGCAGTTGCTAGTATTGTTAATGATCCACCATTTTCAATTTTTCTAGCAGCACCAAAGAATCTTTTAGGTTTATGAAGTGCATTAGCATCAACTCCACCACTGAGGATTTTACCTGATGCAGGTTGTACTGTATTATAAGCTCTAGCTAATCTTGTAATTGAGTCTAGTAGAATTACAACATCATGACCACATTCAACCATTCTCTTAGCTTTTTCCAAAACAATATCAGCTACTTTTACATGTCTGCTAGCTGGTTCATCAAATGTAGATGCTATTACTTCAGCATTCACGCTCCTTTCCATATCAGTAACTTCTTCAGGTCTTTCATCAATTAAAAGAATAATCATATATACTTCAGGATGATTATCAGCTATTGCATTTGCAATTTCTTTTAAAAGAACAGTTTTACCTGTTTTAGGTTGTGCTACAATTAACCCTCTTTGTCCTTTTCCTAAAGGAGTGAAAATATCTAACATTCTAGTTGAAATATTATTATGTCCATTATCCAAAAGATGGAACTTTTCATTTGGGAAAAGAGGAGTTAGATGCTCAAAAGGAACTCTATCTCTAGCTATTGCAGGATCTCTACCGTTAATATTTTTTACATTTATCAAAGGAAAATATTTTTCTCCAGTTTTAGGAGGTCTAACAGTACCTACTATTGTATCTCCTGTTTTAAGTCCAAATAATTTAATCTGGGAGTGAGAAACATAAACATCATCTGGTGAAGATAAATAATGATAATCAGATGATCGCATAAAACCATATCCGTCTGGCATGATTTCTATAACTCCTTCAGTTTCTATAATACCATCAAAATCGTAGTCATAATCTGATTTTGGCTTTTGATTAGGATTTGGTCTATTATTTGGATTATGTTTTTGATTAGGATTATTCTTATTATTATGGTGTTTCTTTTCTTGATTATTGTTTTTGTAATTATTATCTTTTGAAATGTGTTTTGAAGTAATTTTCACCTCTTTTGAATCAAGTTTACTATTTTCTTTTTTTATTGGAGCTTTATCTTTTGGTTTAGCACTTGGTTTAGCACTTGGTTTAGCACTTGGTTTAGCACTTGGTTTAGCACTTGGTTTAGCACTTGGTTTAGCACTTGGTTTAGCACTTGGTTTAGCAGGAGTTTTTGTAACTTCATTTTGTTCTGCTTGATGATCTAGAATAGCATAAGTTAAGTCAAGTTTTTTTAACTTCTCATAATTTGAGATGTTTAATTTTTTAGCAATTTCTTTAAGCTCGGTTATTTTTGAATTATTTAATTCTTCTAATTTATACATTTTATGTTTTTTGATGATCATCTGTAATGTTTGTTACAGAATTTTTTTGGTTATTTAAAAAGAGATTTGATTAAATCTTTGGTAAGTTGGTGCAATATTACGAATTTTTACATTAATCATCTTTTTTATTTGATATTAATTATTTTTGTAATTAGATATGATACAAAGAATCCAATCTGTTTTTTTTCTGCTTTCAGCACTAACATCAATTTTGATTATTTTTTATTTTCCTGTTTTAAGTAATGAAGCAGATAACTTATTCCTATTTGATCATTTTGTCTATTTAAGACTTTTACTTTTATCGTCTTCATTACTAGCAATTTTCGCAATATTTCAATATAAAAATAGATCTCGTCAAAGGTTAATATCTTCTTTATCTAGACTAATGATTACTTTTTTTTATATTATAACTCTTGTGTTCTATAAAGAGGATTTTGATTTTGAAATTGGTCTTTTCTTATGTATAATACCTTTTATTTTATTGTTCATTGCTAGTTATTTTGTCAAAAAAGATGAAAAATTAATAAAGGATTCTAATAGGATTCGATAGTTTATCTCTTTAACTCAATAACTTTTAAGTCAGTTATATTTTCTTTATCAATTTTGAATTTTAAAATTGTTTTTACCTTGTGAACTCCATAGTTACCTGCTGCTCCAGGATTCATATGCAATAAGTTAAATTTTTTATCAAAGATTACTTTTAAAATATGAGAGTGTCCACATATAAAAAGTTTAGGTCTTACTTTTTGTATTTTTTCTTTTATTCCTTTGGCATATTTTCCTGGGTATCCTCCAATATGAGTTATTAATACATTTACTTTTTCACATTTAAAATTTATAAATTCTTTCGTTGCACTTCTGATAATGTGATTATCAATATTTCCATAAACTGCTCTAACTTTTGTTGTTTTTTCTAAATTTTCAAGTATTTCTATATCTCCTATGTCTCCAGCATGCCATATTTCATTAGCATCTTCAAGATGTGGTAAAAATCTTTCATCCAAAGCACTGTGCGTGTCAGATAAAAGGATAATCTTCTTCATTTATTTTGTCAGGGTAATTTGGCCTACTTCTCTTTCTATTTTATTTTTAAAGTCAATAATGTCTATGCTGTAAAAATATTGTCCACTAGGCACGTTTTTTCCATCCCATCCTTGATTTTCTGCTTGATAAATAATACCTCCCCATCTATCGTATATTTTCATAATATACGATTGAGCAGCATTTATTACTGGTTCAAAGACTTCATTTTTATTATCTGCATTTGGAGTAAATGATGATGGGATAAAAATACTGTATACAGGATTAATGATAAGATTTTGACTTATAGTGTCCGTACAGTTATATTGATTTATAATAATTAATTGTGCTGTATATGTTCCTGTATCACTGTAGGTATAAATAAAATCACCTTCATTTTCTACGATTTGATTCTCTCCAAGATTCCATATTAGGTTTGTAAAATCTTCACTTGTATTTACAAATCTTATATTTGGGTCGTCTAAGTCTGCTGGTTGTGGGCTTAATATAAAGCTAGCCTTAGGAGAAGGGAACAAACTAATTATTTCTTGTATTGAGTTGTTACATGATGTTAGTGGGTCCGCATATTCATAGGTAATTATATAATCACCAGTAGCAAGACTATCAATATTAAAAACACTTGTTTGTTTATCATTTACATAGTATATTCCTCCTTGTGGATTCGCTTGATTGAATGTAAATGAAGGGTTACTTTCACATACATCATTTAGATTCATTGATAATACGGGAAGTTGATTTACAATAATATTTCTTTCTTCATTTATTATACTCACACAACCAAAAATATCAGTTATTGATATTAGCGTAGCATCAATTGTTTGATTTGGATATAGTAGTATTTGATTATTATCAATAATTACATTGCCAAGAGAATCTATAACGTAAGATGTAGTAGTATTTTGATTATTAATTTCAATAGTATATTGGTTAGCTGTTGTATTAATAATATTAATAGATATAGCAGATGGATCTCCTGCACATATTGGGCTTTCAGCAGTATAATCTGCTAATATTTTATTTGGTTGTGTTATTACTATGTCATCAACAAATTGACAGCCCTGATTATCAGTTACTACATAGTTATATGTTCCTGCTAAAAGAGCTAATGGATTATTCCCTCCCCAATTTTCACTGTAAGGAGTTGTTCCTCCAGTGATATTTAATGCTACATTCCCATCGCTATATCCGTAACAGCTTACATTGTTTGTATTTGCTGTTGCTAATAATTCATTAGGTTGATTAATAGAGATAAAATCAGTTAAGCTACATCCGTTAGTATCTGTAATAGTATAGGAGTATCCTCCCTGAGCCAACGCTAGTGGATCATTTCCTGACCAGTCTTGATTATATGGTGCTGTTCCACCAGTTATTTGTAATAATATTACACCATCGGATAAACCAAAACAACTTACATCGGTTATAAATTCATTTACAGCGATTGGATTTGGTTCGCTAATGACTGCTTGTCCTTGATATATACAGTTATTACTGTCTGTTATCGTAAAGTTATATGTTCCAACATTTAATGCTAAAGGATTATTTGAGCCCCAATCTTCCAAATATGGAGTAATTCCTCCAGATATATTTAATGAAGCACTACCATCAGAGAAGCCAGAGCAACTTGCACTATTTGTATCTACAACAACACTTATTGAGTTAGGTTCATTAACAAGTACGGAATCAATTAATGTACATCCGTTAGTGTCAGTAATGATAAATTGATGAATACCCGCGGTAAGGGCTAGAGGATTTTTTAACCCCCAGTTTTCACTATATGGACTAACTCCTCCAGAGATATTTAGAACAGCAGTTCCATTTGCTACACCATTACAAAGAGCATCAGAGGTGATATAGCTTACTAAAAGCGGGCTAGGTTCAGTAATGGTAATAGAATCTATATAATTACATCCATTATTATCAGTAACAATAAATTGATGAGTACCAGCATTAAGAGAGAGTGGATTATTTATTCCCCAATTTTCACTGTAAGGAGTGATTCCTCCAGAGATATTAAGTATTGCTACTCCATTATTACCACCTGCACAAGAAACATTAGTTATAGAATCATTTACATAAATAGGAGAGGGCTGATTAACTGAAACGGTATCGGTAAACGTACAACCCAAAGCATCGGTAATGGTATATGAGTAGATGCCAGTTACAAGATTAGATATGTCTTCAGTAGTATCTGCATTATTCCACAGAAAACTAAAAGGACCAGTACCACCACTAATCGACAAATCAATACTTCCATTATTACCATCATAACAACTGATAGGGAAAGAATTTGTTGCAATGGTTGGAGGAAGTGGGTCTACTAAGGTAATTGTTGAGATTGCATTACATCCAGCTGAATCACTTACAGTAACTGAATATACTCCTTGAATTAAATTAGTTATATCTTCTGTTGTATCACTGGTACTCCAATTAAACATATATGGTGGTGTTCCTGATGAAGGTGATAGGTCAATCGTTCCATTATTATAGCCAATACATGTTGGGTTAGTATATGAGTAATTAATATTAACTAATGGTGGTTCAGTAATAACAATAGTTATTGAGTCTAAACAACCATTATTATCTGTAATATTTAATGAATATAATCCAGAGCTTAAATTACTAAGATCTTGAGTGGTATCACTATTACTCCAAAAATATGTGTATGGTGCATTTCCACCTGTCAACGTAATATCAATACTACCATCATTTCCCAAGCATGTAGATACATTATTAGATGAGTATGAAATATTAATAGGATTTGGTTGGCTAATTAGAACAGAATCTGAAATAACACATCCATTATCATTTGTAATAATTACTGAATAAACTCCTGGACTAAGGTTGTTAATAGTATCAGTAGTATCTCCTGTTGACCATAGGAATGATGCTAAAATAGAGGTTCCATTTATAACAATCGAGTAATCTTCAGTTGATCCATACCATGGTTCATTGTAAGATGATGTTGATGGAGAGTATATCCCTTGATCGCAAGCTGTCATATTTAAAATATTGGATTGACTGGAAAATTGAGACATAACTCTCATTCTTGTTGCTCCAAAAAAACTTGAGCTTGGTACAGTAAATGAAGTTGTTACAGATGCATTGGCAATTGTATCTCCGAAAGGAATAGATCCAATTTCTTCTCCTGGGTCTAGAAAATCACCATCAATATTCCAGTCAATATATATATATCCCCCACTAGGAAAATTAAATCCATCACAATCTCCTAAACTTACTGTTACTGAATATGATTGTCCTTGAGTTAAATCTGCAAATTGAGAAGTGTAATCTTCATAGTTATCACATATTCCACTAGTATTATTGCTAATACTAAAGTTATCTCCAATTAATTGAACATCCGTTATATTACTAAAAGTATTTGTTCCAGGAAATGATTGACAATAAGAAAGAGTAGAAGCTGTTCCGGCAGGAGTTGATGTTCCTTGTAGCTGAAGTATTGCAGCACCATCATTAAAATTATTACAGTTAACATCATCTGGAATTATTGATGAGCCAAAAAATCCAGGCTCATAGATTGTAATGGTATCATTATAAACACAGTTATTTGAATCTGTAATAGAGTAAAAGTATGTTCCAGCATTTAAGACCAAAGGATTGATTCCTCCCCAATCTTCAATATATGGTGGTATTCCACCTGAAGGATTAATATTGATTTGTCCATCAGAAAGTCCTTGACAAGAAACATTAGTAATTACTGCATTTGAGATAGGGGAGTCAAATACTTCAATATTTTGAATTAATGTGTTGGAGCAACTATTAACGCTAGTATAACTGTATGATATAGTATTTATGCCCAGATTGTTTATTGTTGGATTAAAAATTGTAGAAAATAATCCATTTACTTGATATTGCCCACCTGTTGGAGAAGCATAATTGAGATTGATAGGAGAAGCCCCTAAACAAAATTCATCTACCAGTGGAAAATAAATATTTGCTGAAGTATCTACATTTATTACAAATGAATCTATATAAGTGCATCCGTATGAATTTGTTACGGCTAGAGTGTAAGTTGTTGTTGTGTCTGGTGAAAAATATGGAGATGCTAAAGTATTATCTGAAATGTTATTATTTGGTGTCCAGAGATAAGTATAGGAATTTGCAATTGCTAAAGAGTTGATTTGTATCGAATCATTTTGACATATAGTAGTGTCATTTAATTCATAATTAAATCTAAATTTTTGTATGTTGTTTGCACCTCCTGTAGCTGCAGTTAAACCCCAATATACCATGGGATTTCCACCAAAAATATTATTTACAATATTTCCAGTATAACTTATTACATTTTGATAGCCATCAAAATCTAAAGTAAATGTTTGTGTTATTGGGTCCCACATAAATACAGCACTATGCCATTGGCAATCTTCAATTTGGTAATTTGCAGGTGGAAATCCTACTGGCCCTGCCAAATTATTACCACTATTATGATTTAAAATTCCATTTTTTTGGATTGCGATATGATCATATGATGGGTCAGAACTATTTTGCCAAGTATCAAATTCAACAGCAAAAGAGGGGTTGATTCCTGCATATCCTAATCCTCCTCCTGAGGATCCTAAAGAAGTACTTATTGGTTGTAAAACAAATGCAATACCATCTGCACCTCCATTATTACACCCAAGAAATAAATCAATGTTAAAATGGAAGGGATTATTAAGGTTTATTTGAATATTATTCCACACGGAGCCTGATTGATTTCCAAGTGCTGGTGTTAGCTGAAAAACATTGCCTGGTTGGATAGTTGCATCTCCATTAAGAATAAAATTTGGTGTTATAACAGGCAAAGGGTTAACTACAAGTGTAGTTGTGTTTCCATTAGAATTGGTATAAGTCCCAGCAGAATTCTGCCAGTTTCCATATATTAAAGCACTATCACCATCACAAATTGTAACTGTAGTTTGCCCAATTAAAATTAAAGGTATAAAACACAAAAAAAATAGTAACTTTTTCACCTGTCAAAGTTACATAAAATCTTCTTCATTTATTTTGTCAGGGTAATTTGGCCTACTTCTCTTTCTATTTTATTTTTAAAGTCAATAATGTCTATGCTGTAAAAATATTGTCCACTAGGCACGTTTTTTCCATCCCATCCTTGATTTTCTGCTTGATAAATAATACCTCCCCATCTATCGTATATTTTCATAATATACGATTGAGCAGCATTTATTACTGGTTCAAAGACTTCATTTTTATTATCTGCATTTGGAGTAAATGATGATGGGATAAAAATACTGTATACAGGATTAATGATAAGATTTTGACTTATAGTGTCCGTACAGTTATATTGATTTATAATAATTAATTGTGCTGTATATGTTCCTGTATCACTGTAGGTATAAATAAAATCACCTTCATTTTCTACGATTTGATTCTCTCCAAGATTCCATATTAGGTTTGTAAAATCTTCACTTGTATTTACAAATCTTATATTTGGGTCGTCTAAGTCTGCTGGTTGTGGGCTTAATATAAAGCTAGCCTTAGGAGAAGGGAACAAACTAATTATTTCTTGTATTGAGTTGTTACATGATGTTAGTGGGTCCGCATATTCATAGGTAATTATATAATCACCAGTAGCAAGACTATCAATATTAAAAACACTTGTTTGTTTATCATTTACATAGTATATTCCTCCTTGTGGATTCGCTTGATTGAATGTAAATGAAGGGTTACTTTCACATACATCATTTAGATTCATTGATAATACGGGAAGTTGATTTACAATAATATTTCTTTCTTCATTTATTATACTCACACAACCAAAAATATCAGTTATTGATATTAGCGTAGCATCAATTGTTTGATTTGGATATAGTAGTATTTGATTATTATCAATAATTACATTGCCAAGAGAATCTATAACGTAAGATGTAGTAGTATTTTGATTATTAATTTCAATAGTATATTGGTTAGCTGTTGTATTAATAATATTAATAGATATAGCAGATGGATCTCCTGCACATATTGGGCTTTCAGCAGTATAATCTGCTAATATTTTATTTGGTTGTGTTATTACTATGTCATCAACAAATTGACAGCCCTGATTATCAGTTACTACATAGTTATATGTTCCTGCTAAAAGAGCTAATGGATTATTCCCTCCCCAATTTTCACTGTAAGGAGTTGTTCCTCCAGTGATATTTAATGCTACATTCCCATCGCTATATCCGTAACAGCTTACATTGTTTGTATTTGCTGTTGCTAATAATTCATTAGGTTGATTAATAGAGATAAAATCAGTTAAGCTACATCCGTTAGTATCTGTAATAGTATAGGAGTATCCTCCCTGAGCCAACGCTAGTGGATCATTTCCTGACCAGTCTTGATTATATGGTGCTGTTCCACCAGTTATTTGTAATAATATTACACCATCGGATAAACCAAAACAACTTACATCGGTTATAAATTCATTTACAGCGATTGGATTTGGTTCGCTAATGACTGCTTGTCCTTGATATATACAGTTATTACTGTCTGTTATCGTAAAGTTATATGTTCCAACATTTAATGCTAAAGGATTATTTGAGCCCCAATCTTCCAAATATGGAGTAATTCCTCCAGATATATTTAATGAAGCACTACCATCAGAGAAGCCAGAGCAACTTGCACTATTTGTATCTACAACAACACTTATTGAGTTAGGTTCATTAACAAGTACGGAATCAATTAATGTACATCCGTTAGTGTCAGTAATGATAAATTGATGAATACCCGCGGTAAGGGCTAGAGGATTTTTTAACCCCCAGTTTTCACTATATGGACTAACTCCTCCAGAGATATTTAGAACAGCAGTTCCATTTGCTACACCATTACAAAGAGCATCAGAGGTGATATAGCTTACTAAAAGCGGGCTAGGTTCAGTAATGGTAATAGAATCTATATAATTACATCCATTATTATCAGTAACAATAAATTGATGAGTACCAGCATTAAGAGAGAGTGGATTATTTATTCCCCAATTTTCACTGTAAGGAGTGATTCCTCCAGAGATATTAAGTATTGCTACTCCATTATTACCACCTGCACAAGAAACATTAGTTATAGAATCATTTACATAAATAGGAGAGGGCTGATTAACTGAAACGGTATCGGTAAACGTACAACCCAAAGCATCGGTAATGGTATATGAGTAGATGCCAGTTACAAGATTAGATATGTCTTCAGTAGTATCTGCATTATTCCACAGAAAACTAAAAGGACCAGTACCACCACTAATCGACAAATCAATACTTCCATTATTACCATCATAACAACTGACATTATATATGCTTTCAATTAAACTAATTGCAATAGACTCTATAACATAAGCTGTGTCTTGTATAACACAACCATTATTATCTATAATTGTATATGGATAGGCGCCAGCAGATAATGATGATGGAGTAGAGTACGTTGTTATTCCTTGAGATAATGATTGTGTTGTATTATTTACATTTAAAATATATGAAGAACTTCCTCCATTGATATTAAATGTTATACTTCCATCTATTCCTCCGCTACAACTTACATTTGAGATGTTAGTTGTTGCTGTAAGTAAGGGAGGTTCATTTATAAAAACTGAATCAATAGTTGTACATCCATTGCTATTAGTACTAACTGTATAAAGACCTGCTGTTAAGTTGATAATAGAATCTGTTGTTTGACTATTAGACCATAAAAATGTTTGATTTGTTGTGTCTGGATAAATAGTTATTGAATAATCCTCAGTTGCTCCATACCATGGTTCAACATATGTTGAAGTATTTTGATTATATATCCCAATATCACATGATGTCATATTTAAAATACTTGATTGACTAGAAAATTGAGTCATTATTCTCAATCTTGTAGGCCCGTAAGATCCTGTCATCGGAACTGAAAAAGGTAAAGCAATAGAATTATTTGCAATTGTGTCACCAAATGGAATTGTTCCAATTTCTTCACCAAGATCAAGAAAATCTCCATCACTATTCCAATCAATATATGCATAACCCCCACTAGGAAAATTAAATCCATTACAATCTCCAGTACTAACATAGAGAGTATAGCTTTGTCCTTGAGTTAAATCAGCATATTGGGAAGTGTAGTCTTCATATGAATCACAAAGTCCGCTTGTATTATTATTGATACTGATGTTATCGCCAGCTAGTTGTACCTCTTTGATATTACTAAACGTATTTGTTCCAGGATTCGAAGTACAATAACTAAGTAAGGATTCTGTTCCGTATGAATTTGGATAATTATCAATTTGGAAAGTAATTTCTGCTGAGCCATCATTTTGTCCATTACACAAAACATCTACTGTATTAATATTTGTAGAAAAACCAGGGGGTTCATACACATTTACAGTATCTGAGACAAAACAATTGTTGGAATCTGTTACTGTATATGGATATGATCCTGCAAAAAGTAAAAGAGGATTTATTCCTCCCCAATTTTGCGTAATTGGCTGTGTTCCTCCAGAAATAGCTAAATTTATCTGACCATCATTAAATCCAAAACAGGAGGTGTTATTAGATGTGGAAATTACATCCGGAGCATCATAAATTAAAATGTTTTGAATAGAAGTATCTGCACAGTTATTCGTGTCTGAATAGATATAAGTAACGGTGTTTACACCAATGTTATTAAGATTTAAAATAGTGTTATTACTAATATTTCCAAGATAATTTCCTCCTGTCGGTGTGGCGTTTAAAATGATTTCATCTTCATTTGAACAGATTGTATTTGGTAAACTAAAACTTATATTAGGATTTTGATTTACGGTAACATCTAAAAAACTAGTGTCATCAGGGCAAGAAGTAGTTCCTTGGACAATGTAAGAATACGTTCCAGAAGAATTTATTGAAGGGTCAAAAGAAGTATTAAAATTACCAAAAAGACTATTAGATGGACCATACCATAAACCACCAACGTTAGGAGAACCTAATATTTGGTTAAACATATTAAAAGTTGTATCATTTTGACATAGTGATAATGCATTATCATCTCCAGCATTTCCAGCAATAATACAACAGTTGGTTGTGCCATTACCAGCAGTTTGGGAAAAAGAGATATTACAGTTCTGATTTGAGAAATTTGTAATGAGTAATAAATAATATTCTCCAGTAACAGCCCCATTTATTTGACAGGTTTCGTTCCATGATGCAGAGTAACTACAGTCCTCAATTGGAGCGGTATTTAACTGAGCACACATTGTATTAAAATTTGTAAATGGACCCCAACAAATGAAATCAATATCTCTCTGTGGTGTGGTAGACATATATATGGTTAAATTACCAGGATTTGCTATTTCCATATAATAGAATGCTGGATTAGGTTGAGTTCCTAAGCATCCGAAATTAGTTC